>Ga0247841_10002057_pt1 | contig 41780 bp, 36 predicted proteins | sample LaCruzMarch2015__2_FD_192410 | JGI IMG/M metagenome (GOLD analysis project Ga0247841, IMG submission 192410) | Freshwater microbial communities from meromictic Lake La Cruz, Castile-La Mancha, Spain - LaCruzMarch2015_18m | ecosystem: Environmental > Aquatic > Freshwater > Lake | place: Spain...
GCCTCCATCCTTGGTATAATTATACCAATAAGCGGGAAGAAAAGCAACCACAGATATCGTTTATTTCATAATATATTCAAGATTTAAGTAAATCATAGGTATAATTCAACGGGAATTCAGGATATATAGTAAATTTCGCAGATTTTTTTATTCACCTTTGCTTAGCAATTTTATGAATCTCAATTTTTGGATGTTAATCTATCGATTTTTTTCTACCCCCTTTCTCATCTTCCTACGTTGAAAATACGAATTTTTCATTTTCCATCCAAAAAGACATCAAAGAGGTAAATTAACATCAAAAAAGGCTGATAATTGCTGATAAAGGCTAGTAAAATGGTATACTTATAACTTGTTATATATTAATAGTTTTCTAAAGTTTCTGATAGCTCCTGATAATTGGTATTGTTCTCCTTCATGAAGGAGGAATGCTTTTTCTAGGAAGGTTCTTTCTGCTGGAGTGATTTTTACTAGAATGCCAGTATCTGAAAAAGTTGGTCGGGAAAAATCTCTGTAACAAAGGAATTGATAGTTTTAAATAAAGCCGGTTCAAAGATGCTTCTTGCTCCTGCTTAAATAATCACTCTAGGACGTATATATTCGTTGGTAGAACCTTCATAGACACTTTCATACTCAATATATATCTTTTCAGGATCAACGGTAGTCACAGAGGTTTCCTCAACAAAGATATTGAATTGGTTTTTAGCAATTCCAAGAGCCAGAAGTCCCTCTGATACTGCATTCTTCAGTTCGGTTCTCACGAAAGTACATGAAGCACGTCTTAGTTTGTCACTGATTTGTGTTTTTGAAAGGTTGCCACCATAACCGAGGAGTTCCCTTTGTATTGCTATATCAATATCCTCGGAGAATCTTTCAATAAGGTGCCAGCCCTTGCTTAAAGAAGTTCCCCCTTTAAAAACAATATTGTCACTGTATCGAGACGAGAAGAGCACTTTCAGTATTACACAAACCCACCAGTCTTTCTCAATGGCTTGGCCAATTATGTGCTTTTGAGTTTCAATTTCATTGAAAATATCCAATTTATCCTGTCTTGATAGGCTACAAAGCAGCATGCATTTCTTCCTTGTTCTGTACTAATAGTTTCTGGATCCACTCTGGGGCTAGCTTTACATTGGCTCTAAAATCGTCTTCATGTAATTTAGCAAGTATATCCCGAATCCTGGAAAGGTGGTCAGAAGAAATGTTATGTTTCCCTATTTTTTTCAGACTTGAAACCAGCAATTGCATACATGTGTTTGTAAAGGCCAGATTTTTTGCAGTCGTTGACTTAAATACAATCGTTCTATTGTCGTTCAACGTAATCTCTCTTGGTGAACCATCAGTCAAGAATACTGCAATAGTGGGAACCTGCGTTGATAGTCCCAGCTTGTACATGGCATATGAGCCTGAGGGTGCTATTCTTGTTTTTTCTTTTAATGCTATTGCATGGGCAATTTCATCAATGGAGGGCGTAACATTTTTCCGAAGTAATTCCGAATACCTAGGGTACAGATAGATTCCAGGGCCAAGTCGCTCAATCAATCCCTCTGTGGTAAAACGTGACAACACCACCCGAAGCACTGATTTGTCTACAAATTCAAAAACATCAGAGAGGAAGATGCTTCCCCTTTCCATATTCTGTATCTGAATTCTCAGTTTCTGTGTTTGTGAGGAATCTTCGTTTTGCTTCATATGTTACGATTTTATCATAAAATAGTAACAAGTCAAGAGAATACCTTGTTGTCCAACATCAAAATGTCTATAAAATAAAAAAGCCGTTGCTTAGCAACGACTTCTTAAGTGGAGGTAAGGGGAATTGAACCCCTGACCTTTTGAATGCCATTCAAACGCTCTAGCCAACTGAGCTACACCCCCGGACGCATTGCCCAGCATACCGATGAAGTACGTTTTAGTCAAGATTATCCGCATCATATTAATATCACTTTGACAGCATAGTGAATCTTTGTGAGGTCATCATATGGCTTTATCCATTATCTCTATCATAGCAAACCTGCTCACCAAGTGATGATAAGGTACAGTAATGTGGAAAACAAATACTATTATGAACATTGAGTGGTTCGGATAACATAAATTATTGAAAAATAACAAGTTTAACCGTAAGACCTATTGCATAAGAGGAATAAAAAACAGTAAAGTCCTAGCTAATCCGCAAAAATGGTGAGTAGTAGCGGAAGAGAAAAGGATCAGCTTATGGATAAGATAAAAGTAGCGGTCATTGGCGCAACAGGCGCAGTGGGTCAGGTTTTCATGTGGATGCTTGCGGACCATCCTTGGTTTGAAGTCGCCTATATCACAGCCTCAGCGGCCAGAGTGAATCAAGAATACGCCTCAACCGTCCACTGGCTATTACCTTTTGAAATGCCCACAGCCATCACACATGTGATGATTGAGGAGTTCAATGCGGATGCCATGAAAGCCAGGGGAGTACGGATTGTATTCTCGGCGCTTCCCACCCAGGTCGCCGCCGAAGCCGAACCCCATCTGCGTGAGCAGGGATTCTATGTATTCTCCAACGCATCCGCCATGCGCTATGAGAAAGACGTTCCCATCCTGATTCCAGAAACCAATCTGGCCTCGCTTGATCTGATCAAGGAACAGGGATATCCCAATGGCGGTTTTGTGGTGACCAATGCCAATTGTGTCACTACCGGTCTGGCTGTGGCGATCGCTCCCTTACGCAAGTTCGGTATCAAGGAAATCTCGGTATGCTCCTACCAGTCGGTAAGCGGCGCCGGATACCCTGGGCTGTCATCTTTCGACATCACTGACAACGTCATCCCCTATATCGGTATGGAAGAGGAAAAGATCGAGAAGGAAATCAAGAAGATCCTATCCATCAATCCTGATGTCTATGCCTATTGTGTGCGTGTTCCAGTGATGTTCGGCCATCTTGAAGCGGTTTGGCTCACCTTTGAACAGGAAGTCGGTACCGAAGATATCCTGAAGGCCTGGAGAGATTTCCACGAAGCGTCGTCTCTACCCTCGACACCCGCCCAGCCTGTGGTGTATAATAGCAGTAACACCTTCCCCCAGCCGAAGTACGCCTTCTGGGGTTCACCCAAAGGGATGGAGGTATATACCGGTAGGCTTAAAAAGAAAGAGCACCGCATTGGTTTCGTTCTTTTGGTGAACAATCTGGTGAAAGGTTCTGCCGGTGGGTCCATCCAGAACGCCGAGGCATTTGTGGAAGGATATGGTTTGCAGGCATAGGAGAAAGAATATGAAGAAATTTTTAGTCGCTGTGGTGGTCTTGTCCCTGGCTTCCTCAATGCTGTTCGCTAGTCTGATGTCGTTCAGTCTGGGTGCCAATATGTTGAATACGACCGATTATTCTGCGCTTACCGAGGAGAATCTGTTCGATCCCGAAGCGCTCCGTTTTGGAGCTGAGACCCGCCTGAGCGTTCTGTTTGCCGAAGCTGCGCTGAGCGGCCTTTATAATCCAACCAGCAATGCTGTGGCAGTCGTCGATGGTATCGCGACCATTGGCATTAAAATGAGCCTTTTCAATCTAATCCATTTCGGAGTTGGCATGGGACCCGTGTTCGGGGTTTCCCAGAACACCGATGGTCTGGCGCTGATGTATGTTGACGATGGCGCCTACACGGCGGACACTCTGGAAGGTGTGATCAACAAAAGCGAGATAGCTTACCGGGCCCATGCGGATATGAAACTCGGCCGGCTTTCGTTTGGAATGACCTACCAGGTCCCAACTGACGGGTTCACTATCGAGAATTCAAGTCCCCTGAAACTGGTACCCCAGTGGGATAATGCCAAATTAGGTGCCTCGGTGATGTTCTGGTTGTTCTAGATTCCAGATTCCCCTCTTTGGTTGATGCAGAAGGCTGTTCAAGTGGACAGCCTTCTTTTACATAGTGGTAAACTTGGCCATGAGCACCCAGGACTGGGTGGGATTACCTGCTAGCGCGTTTCGGACGAGACCACGGTTAGGCAATTGTGGACATTGACCACGAAATTCCGATCCCCCATCTGCTGGACATGCCAAGTGCCATTGCGCGTACAGTTCGCACAGGATAGCCCCAGGGAGTCGTGCCTGAAACAGCTGCGGCTGATAAACAAGGGTAGTTTGAAATTGATACCTGTCTCCGATGCGATGCATGGCCAGGGTTGGTCAGGACCTTTTTCCTGCTCCAGCCATCTGTACAGGCCACACAGGTTGGGCAACTGCTCAAGAAACAGCCGGGCGGCTTCAGCGTTGGCGACATACAGATAGATATCCGCGAAACAGGCGATTCCAGGATGGTTCTGGGCCCACAGGAATTGTCCAATATTGTTAAGCCCGATCCTCAATACGGCTCGCCCCACTAGATTTCCGAGCGATTCAACCAAGTGGTCAAGGGCCTCCAGGTAAGCCTGCTCGGAAAACAGCACCGGGGCCAGGGGTAGGTAGACCAGACCATCCACCACGGCAAGCACCTCATCCACAGCGATACCCATCTGAAGTTGATGCAGGACCCGTTCAGGATCGATCCACTCCAAACCCCGGCTATGGGGTGGGGTGATTCGCGAACGGGGTGGAAGCACCTCTCCCACCTGAACAGCACTGGTGGGTGCCGAAGGTGCGGGTGACGCTTCGGGCGACCCTTCGAACCAGGCTGCCAGCTGGTGGTCAAGATCGTAATACCATGCCCTGCGTAGCTCCTTCAGGCGCGAAAGGGGCAGAAAGATCTGTTCCAGAGTGAACTGGGATTCGTTTTCAATGGTCAGTTTCCCCAGGGTACACAGGCTGTCCCCGGAAGCCGATAGAATGGATACGAGATTCTCCTGGGTTTTCTGGGGAGATTTCGCTTCCTGTATGTCCATAGGATAATCTCGTGTGATGGTGGCCTGGGGAAGCTGCTCCTCCTGCCAGACGGTACAGAGGATCAGGCGGTCGTTCTGGATAGTCACCCGGGTGTCGATTGGATACCGGTAGAGTGGCAAGGAGCCTGCACTAGTCTCGGCAAGCGTCTGGTCATGGCTCGATATGCGGTACAGCGTATCTCCACAGTGGATCTGCGATTCAGGTGGCACTGCGATGAACACCTGTTCTCCGGCTTCCACCTGGAACACCCGGTTGTGGCGGACATCCCACAGATGGGCCAGACTGAAACGGATAGGTTCCTCTAAGCCGCGGTTGGTTTGTCGCAGCAAAAGCAATCCATCCCGTATGGCAAGGGAAGCCGTGGTCCGAAACGAAATCACCGGGCCCCCGCTGGTGGTATGGATGGCCGCGATCTGTCCAATGGCCATACCTAGATGGCCGGGATAAGTGGGGTTCCCTAGTGGTGGCGTCTGGCGCTGTTCGTTACGCACCCGGCCATAATCGGCCAACCAGCCGCCGCTTTGCTTACGGGCAAACAGGGTGGCAAGCTCTATCCGGGCGGCTTCGATAGCATGTGCATCGCGTTCCCCATCCAAAATCATGCGGTAATAGCGGGTTGCGGCAGCCACATAGGCCGGGCTTTTCATGCGGCCTTCAATCTTGAGGGAGTCGATACCCATCTCCTGCAAGGCACGTACGGCTTTTCCACCGTCCAGATCGGTCATGGAAAAGAAATAGCCATCCTGTGGCGCATCTGGGGCCTGGCTGGTCAAGCGGGAGCCCACCCGAGAGGTCCCTGTACCTTGGCTTCCAGGTTGGGTCTCTCCATCGGCTTGGTTGACGGAATCTGGGAGTACTGGATCAGAGGCTACGGTGTGTTGTCCTTCGGTCAGGGTGAACCAGGAACGGCAGATCTGGGCACATTCCCCCCGGTTGGCGCTACGCCCGGTGATCTGCTGGGAAGCCATGCACAATCCCGAGAATCCGTAGCACAAGGCCCCATGGATAAACACCTTGAGTTCGATATCGGGACACGAGGCGCGGATGGAGGCGATTTCCTCAAGAGTGAGCTCACGTGAGAGCACCACACGGCAAAAGCCTAGGTTCTGCAAGGCTTTTACGCCAGAAATGGTGTGCACCGCCAGCTGGGTGGATGCATGGAGGGGGATGCTTGAACGGTACTGTTCATGGATGATGCGTGCTACTCCCAGATCCTGCACGATGGCCCCATCCAGACGCAGAAAGGCAATCCGTCTGAGAAGCCCGTGCAATTCGTCCAGTTCGCCGTCGGTCACCAGGGTGTTCACGGTGACATAGATCTTTTTTCCTGTGGCGACGGCCACCTGTTTGAGCCTGGCAAGATCTTCAAAAGAGAAGTTCACCGCGCCCTTGCGGGCAGAAAACTGTTTCAAGCCCAGGTACACCGCATCGGCGCCTTCCTTGAAAGCCTGGAGAGCCGACTGGAGCGACCCCGCGGGAAGCGCGAGCTCCATGAGATGTCTGGGATGAATGGTTTTGGATTTTTCCATACCATGGTAATACTTGCACCCCCAGGTTTAGTCAAGGGTTCCTAAGGGTTCCCGGAGGTGCCTGTGGAATATGGATCTATTCTTTGATACTCTGTCTAGCCAGCAGCTGTACCAGAATCTGGTCGTGGCGTTCCTCGGTGAGCGTATAGAACAGCATCGGCACAATGGCGACTGCGCAGGCTATGGCAGGAATCAATGAGATGATGGAATGGATACCCTTTAGCACAGCCTCCGTTTGCACCGTATTGGCGACAAAACCGGTCAGAGTCAGAATGATACCGGTAAGCCACGAGGTGAAGGCGCTGGAAAGCTTAACCATGAACGTCTGGCTGGAAAAGATCACTCCTTCGGAACGTTTGCCGGTTTCCAGTTCGGCATATTCGATGGTATCGGCAATCATGGAAGTCTGCAGCACCTGGGGCGCGACCATGCCGATGGAACTGATGCAGCTGAAGGCCAGCAATACCGGCAACTGCGTCCAGCCGGATATGAAGAATCCCAGCGAGCCAACCCCGAACACGGCGGTCAGGATGATATACGCGCCTTTCTTGCCGAACCGTTTTGCCAGGAACGGGGTAATGGCGATGCCGATCAGTATGAAGGGAATGTTGGCGGCCGCGACCAGGGTGTTGAGTGATTCGTTGCCCAGATTGTACTTGGCGTAGTAGATCAGGGTGGACAGCTTGGCCCCCGAGGCCACATTGATGAACATGCCGCTCAGGATGATCAGCACCAGCGGTTTATTGCGGGTGAAGGTATGCACGATATCCTTGAAAGTGGCGTTCTTGTCATCCTTGCCGACCTTTACCCGTTCCTTGACAACAAAGAAGGTGAAAGTGAAACAGACAATGGTGAGAATCCCGTACAGCAGCGCGGTGAGCTGATAGCCCCGGTCGGCGCTGGCAGCGGCTCCCCCGCTGATTTTCTGGAACCAGTGGATTAGCGGCAAAGTGCCAAGCGTAGCCAGTGCGACCGCTACCGTGGCTACGAAGCGGGGATAGACCACCACGCTGTTGCGTTCGGTGGTATCGGACGTGATGGCGCTGGACATCGCCCAGAAGGGAACATCGCTGGCAGTATAGGTCATATCGAACATGATGTAGGTCACATAAGCCCAGATCAATTTGCCCGCAGGAGACAGGTTGGGGGCCGAGAACAGCATGATGGCGATGGGTACGAACAGAATGGGGGTAAACAGGATCCATGGCCGGAACTTGCCCCAGCGGGAACGGGTGCGGTCCACAAACACCCCCATGATGGGATCGTTCACTCCATCCCAGATCTTGGTGATCAGCAACAGCGTGCCCGCGGCGGCCGGCAGGATCCCGAACACATCAGTGTAGAAGAACATCACAAAGTTGGAGATGAAGTAATAGATCATGTTCTGTCCGAAACAACCAAAACCATAGGCGAGTTTTTCCCTGGTGCTGATTTTTCCGGTGGTCGATGCCGCCATATTCTGCATGGAGAGCCTCCTGGGCAATCTATCCGGGCGCTTTCGTCAACGAAAACGTTTCAATCAGTGTAACATGAACCTTTCACGCGGTAAATCAACTTGCGTAGTGATTTCCAGTCCTTTATACTGGTGACGGTTCCCTTGGTCGCCAGACATCCTTGTGGTAACGGAACCGGATGTCCAGGCACCTCGATGGACAGGAGGTTGTATATGGAAGGACACACCCGTGTGTTCCACGAGGGCAATGTCATATTCGAACAAGGCCACGAAGGCGATACCCTGGGGTACCTGGTTTCCGGTCGGATAGGATTGTATCTGCATTATGGGCAACCGGAACAGTTCGCCTTGGACGAAATCGGGCCTGGGGCGAGTTTCGGTGAGATGGGACTCCTGAGCGGGGTGGTCCGTTCAGTCACCGCGGTGGCCTTGCAGGAAAGCACCATCATCGAGATTTCAGAACAGGAGCTGCCCCAGTTTGTGAAAGACCATCCCGAGGTAGCCATGCATCTGCTTCAGGCCATGAGCAAGCGTCTGATGGTGGTGACCACCGAGCTCATGTCAGCGCACGACACCATCCGCGGATTCATCGAGGAACTCGGCGACCGGCCGGTTAAAAAAGAGAGCCTGCGTCAATTGCTCAAGCGCTACACCTCGTTTTTCCTGGAGATTCCGTCCGATATCCCCCCTGAAGTCTATATGGACTACTACTCGCGTGTGGACAGGATGTGAAGCTTCCGCCACGCTGATTGGCATCGTCGCCGGATTGTCTGGCAAAATGATGGCAAACTGTCGCCAAATGGTTATCTGGCTTGCAAAAATATTGAAAAAAAGGTACGGTTTCCCTAGGTATATGCCAAGCACATGCGTATGTGCGAAGTAGATAAGGAGTTCCCCTGATGAAAATGAATGATCTCAAGCATGCAGGATTGAAAAAGTGGGTTGATGAAGTCAAAAACCTCACCAAGCCGGAAGCCGTGGTCCTCTGCGATGGTAGCGATGCCCAGTACAAGCAGCTCGTTGATGAAATGGTTGCCAGTGGACTTGCAACCCGTTTGAATCCCGAGAAGAAACCTGGTTGTATTTCTTTCATCTCCAATCCCAACGACGTGGCCCGCGTTGAGAAAAGCACGTATATCGCTTCGGTGAAGCAGGAAGATGCCGGTCCTACCAACAACTGGGTTGATCCCGTTGAATTGAAAAAGACCATGACCGGTTTGTATTCTGGTTGTATGAAAGGCCGGACTTTGTACGTTATCCCGTTCTCCATGGGACCGGTTGGTTCCGACATAGCCAAGATCGGGGTGGAAATCACCGACAGTCCCTACGTTGTGGTCAACATGATGATCATGACCCGGGTGGGGGTCAAGGTTCTCAAGGTGCTTGGCAGCGATGGCTACTTTGTGCCGTGTCTCCATAGCGTGGGCAAGCCCCTTGCGGATGGCGAAGCGGACAATGGCGTTTGGCCCTGCGCCGAGCTGGACAAGAAATACATTTCCCATTTCCCCGAAACCCGCGAGATCTGGTCGTATGGTTCCGGTTACGGCGGGAACGCCCTGCTTGGCAAGAAGTGCCTGGCTTTGCGCATCGCCACTGTGCTGGCCCGTGATGAAGGCTGGCTCGCCGAGCACATGCTGATTCTGAAGATCACCAATCCCGAAGGTGTGGCGAAATATGTGACCGCCGCGTTCCCCTCGGCCTGTGGCAAGACCAACCTGGCCATGCTGGTTCCCACCATCCCCGGATGGAAAGTCCAGACCATTGGCGATGATATCGCCTGGATGAAATTCGGCAAGGACGGCCGCCTGTACGCTATCAATCCGGAAGCCGGATTCTTCGGTGTCGCTCCTGGAACCTCCATGGATTCCAACCCCAACGCGCTTATCTCCGCCTCCAAGAACACCATCTTCACCAACGTGGCCATCACCGCGGACAAGGATGTCTGGTGGGAAGGCATTGGATACGACGCTCCCGGAACACTTACCGACTGGAACGGCAACGCATGGGTCCAGGACAAGACCAACAAGCAGCAGAAACCTGCCGCCCACCCGAACTCACGTTTCACCGCGCCTGCCAGACAGTGCCCCTGCATCGCTCCCGAATGGGAAGATCCCAAGGGTGTGCCCGTGGATGCGATCCTCTTCGGTGGACGCCGGCCCAGCACGATTCCTCTGGTACACCAGGCCCGCGACTGGAACCATGGTGTGTTTCTTGGTTCAATCGTTGGTTCTGAAGTCACCGCGGCCGCTCTGGATATCAAAGCCGGCACCATCCGCCGTGACCCGTTCGCCATGCTGCCGTTCTGCGGTTACCACATGGGCGACTATTTCCAGCACTGGATCGACATCGGCAAGAAGAGCACTCCCGACAAGCTTCCCAAAATCTTCTATGTGAACTGGTTCCGCAAGACCGCTGAAGGCAAGTGGCTGTGGCCCGGCTATGGCGAAAACAGCCGTGTGCTCAAATGGGTTTTCGAGCGCTGCGCCGGTACCGCCAAGTATCAGGACACTCCTATCGGAATCATGCCGACCGTCGATGCGATCGATCGTCCCGCCAGTGTTTCCGTGACCGATATGGCCGAACTGCTCAATGTCGACCGCGCCGGCTGGATCAAGGAAGTCGAGGACGTCAGAACGAATCATTATCCCAAGTTTGGCAAGCACCTTCCGAAGGAACTCTACGGAATGCTTGACATTCTGGAAAGCAAACTGAAGGAAGACGAGTGCGGTTGTGGCTGCGGATGCGGCTGCAGTTGCCACTGATGCTTCCAGGAATGAACCAGGGCGGGCTTCAGCTCCCGCTTGTGGCCTTCCCCGGGTAGCCTGGTGCCGCCTGGTTTATCATATGCCGTTCAGAGAATAAACCCTCTGAACGGTCTTTTTTTGGCTAAAAACACACATTTCGTGCCCCCGATCCGGTTTGTGGGTTTATGATGGTGCCATGAGCCAGACAGAAAGGATTTTCTATATCGATCGGATGATCCGTCAGAATGGGGCCATCATCTGTTCCCAGGTGTGCCAGCGGTTCGAGGTGAGCGACCGCCAGGTGAAGCGCGATTTCGAGTATATGCGTGACCGTCTTGAAGCCCCTTTGGTGTGGGATAGGCAGCACCGGGATTACCGGTACGATAGCGAGTATCCCCGGTTGCGGTTCTCCGATGAAAAGGCACTGGTCTTTATCTCCATGTTGCGCAGCTTGTCCAGGGCAACCGATATGGTGCCGTTATTGAGTGACCAGGTGATGGGTGTGGTGGAACAGACGCTGTCCAAGGGGTATCGCCACCTCAGCGATCGGATCATCTATGCCATGCCGGTTCTGGATAGTCCCGATTACACGGTGTTCTCGGTGTTCACCGAGGCGATGGAACTGGATCACTGTGTATCCATCGACTACAAGGATGCCAAGGGAAATCTGACCAGCCGGGTGATCGAGCCCTTGCGGCTGATCAACTATTCGGGGCGCTGGTACTGCGTGGCGTTCGATAGGCTGCGGGATGATCTGCGCAGTTTCCATATGTCGCGGGTGGTTTCGGCGACTCCTTTGGATCAGGATATCGCGGAACGTGGTTTGGATGAGGCCGTGGAGCGTTATATTTCAGCGGGTTTCGGTATTTTCATGGGAACCGAGACCACCGAGGCGCTGATCCGGATCTGTGGCGATGCGGCCAACAACGTGGAGCATCAGATCTGGCACCGCGATCAGAAAATGGAGCGTTCGGTTGACGATGAGGGTCACGCGGTTCTTTTGTTGCGGCTTCCGGTGGTCAACTGGTCGGAGCTGTTGGGTAAGATCCTCTCTTTTGGCGCCTGTGCCCAGCCCCTTGAGCCTCCCGAATTGCGTGCGCAGTGGTGCCAGAAGATCACTGAGCTCAACCAACTTATACAAAAATGAATTGATAATAATTTTCCAACTATGACAATCTGTGTCATAGTCGCTGGGTTATCATGGGCTATCGTCCATTTGAATGGGTCGAGGGAGGGTAGAGCTATGATGGATCTGTACAAGGAGCGCGGAGTGTTTCCCGCGGTGCTGGGTGTCAGGCAACATGGTCGCGGGACTGCACAAGACCAAGGGGTCCGCTCCCGCCCTGGGCGCAAGTTGGGTGCCGAGAAGCGGCGGTTGGCCCGTGAGCAGCTGCGTGATTTCTATGGGAGCGAGGTGTTCGGGCAATTGCCAGCCAGGGTCCGTGTGGCGCTTTTCACGCTGTGTCCTCCGGTTGGTTCCAAGCTTCCAGGCGAAAGTACTTGACGCGTGCTTTGCATATGGTGAGCATAGGGGTGGGGGAAGGCGATGATTCTGACGGATATGACGACCAATGCGCTGGCTCTGGCTACACAGGTGCTGCATGGAAAAGTGGATAAGGGTGGGCAGCCGTTGATTGGTCATGCTATCGCGGTGGCTGAGCAGCAATCGGATGAGTTGGGTACTGCGGTGGCGTTGCTGCACGATGTGCTTGAGGACACGCCGCTTACCCGGCACAGTCTGGTTTTCCATGGGTTTCCCGATGAGGTGGTGGAGGCGGTGGTGGCGCTTACCCGGAGGGCGGACGAGGATTATTCTGTATATCTGGCCCGAATGCGGGACAATGCGTTGGCCAGGCGGGTCAAGTTGGCCGATCTGCGGCACAATAGCGATCTTTCGCGTTTGCCTTCGGTTTCCCCGCTTGACCGTGCCCGCTTGGAAAAGTATCGGCAGGCGATGGAGTTTCTCAGCCAAGACGATACGCACCTGAAGTCTGATTCCGGCCAAGCCTGATTCCAGGGGCGTCTCCCCGGCAACCTGCCGGGGCCGCGCTCTTGCTCCGAGTCCTCGCCCCATGCCGCCCAACGGCACACGCTGCTTGTTCACCTATCTGTTGGTTCGCGAATTATTCTGGAGTGAAATTCTACAATTAATCTCGGTCGAATTCCCACAAACTAATCTAGAGCAAATTCTTGCATATTGTTTTGGAGTAACAACGGGTAGGCAATCCATCAGCAATGAATCTGGCAGTAGCATGTTCAACCCCGGGTATCCCCGGGGCGCAAGATTGAGAAATCTTTCCAGCAAGAATGCCGTGTTCATTCCAAGGGATGCGGCTTAACGCTGTCAGCCCACCAGCTTTTGGTGACTTCCCTGACGCAATCTGGGGTGACCTGCGGCAGCTGCCTGTTGGCAGCAAGCTGCAGGGCTGCCAAGCAGGTTCTGCCGATGGACCTCAGGTTGCCGTTGTTAGCCTGCCAGATGGTACCCTTTGCCAAATCGCTGAACAGGTCATGGGGGGCCCCTGCTAGTTTCAGGTGATGCTCGATGTAGAGCTCAAAGTCATCCTGAACCAGCGATGGGATGTAGTATCCCTCGGAAATCCTGCTTGCAAGCGGCCTTGCCGCAGGTGCGTTCAGCTTGTCGCTGAGCTCTTCCTGGCCGCAGAGAACAAGAGACAGCAGGGGACCCTTTGCATTGGCATGCTGGGCGAGTATGTGCAATTGTGCATAGGCATCGGGTTTCAAAAGGTGCGCCTCATCGATGACGAGAAGGGCCTTGCGGCCCTCCTGCTGTGTGGTCAGCAGCTGTTCCTGGATGAGGCGGATCATCACCGACGGCTGGTAGGGCTTGAACTCGATGTGCAGCTCGGAAAGCAGCTGCCTGAGCATCTCGGTGAAATTCCAGATGCCCGCCACAATCGATATCTTTCTGGTAGTGGGACATCTTTGTGGAGGGCATGCTCTGCGGCGATTCCCTGCCTTCATTGTCCGAGAAGTGCAGCATCTCGCTGTCCACGGCCCATTCCTGGAGGATGAAGCTGTTCAGCCAGGTCGCCAACTCGGCAGAGGGGATGATTCTCAAGGGTGTGATCCAGGAGGATGAGATCTATCTCCCCTCGAGCTTCAAGGGGAACTGGAAGGGTGCTGTTAATCTCGGTATTGCAATGGATTACACGGATGTGGTCCCGGACTATAGGAAGTACGGGTTCCGCGACTATCCGCATGAGCGGGGGTCGCAGGACCGCAAAAGAGGTCTGAGTAGGGACAAGGTGTGCGTCGCCACCGCCATCGACGGCGGCAGGAACGTGATCGGCAAACCGGTCGGTCGGGGCAATGTCAGCAGCGATGGCCTAGAGCACGCATTCTCCTCCAGACTCGACCAGCAATCAATCCTGGTTACCGACAAGAGCAAAGGCGGGATCAAATACGCCGAGAGTACAGGACTCGCCCACTTCGCCCTGGATTCCAAGACGGAGGCGAGGAAGGGACCGTACAACCTGCAATTGGTGAACTCATTACACTCGATCATCTCCGAAATCTCCCACAGCAGGTCCTGTTTCGCTACCAAGAACGCCGAGCTTTACATCACATGGGAGGCCTGGAAGCTTTTGAACAGGACGAGAAGCCTGGCAGAGAAGAAGGACACCCTCAAGAACCTGGTCACACCGGGCAAGAAAGCAGTCACAATGCAACAAATCAGGAGCAGGGAGCTGCCTGAAATACTGCGGCAAGTCTCAGAAAGCTAAACTACACGAAAAGAGCCTTATCATTTAATAACCGCCTTTCTTACCATAGATAAATTTCTTCTTTGATATTGCCTTATAAAACATCGTAATTTTTAAAATTTGCCCTCCCTCTACTCTCACCAAATCATCACCCTAGCAGAAATAGACAGAGAAGCGGCTCTTGCATTGGGGGAACTGCTCTAGGTATTCTCTGGCTACCTGCTCTTCTATCGCTTCCTTATTATAGGCAGGATTTATCAGAGTTATGCGGCATCCCTTGAAGCTCGCCCCACTGAACTTGCAGCCATAGACGCTCTGCTATCTCATCGATGGCTTTCAGTTCGGCAGAGCCAGTCTCCCATACTTTATAGTTTTCTCTACTCTATCCATTTCCATGTAGTAACGCTGGGTTCTTTCGGTAAATACCAAGGATAAACTATGTTTGTATGCTCATGATAAGCAAACTTCCTTGATAAGAAATATCTATGGACTAATGAATTTTCTCATAGCAATTCCATCCGATTATACCGCCAAAATGGTAATAATCAGATGTGATTATCACACCTTTTCTCCTGTATAAGTCCACGCGCCGAAACGACAAAGACTATCACGAGAGTCATGCTTTAGCTGGAACTGGGGTATAAACAAAATGAACTCCCGTTGTTATGAAACCACAGGAATTACTGAAGCAACAACTGTCCTTAGGATCAATACAAAGCTAATCGCTTCACATAGGTCCTTTAGCTCGTTATGACGATAGCATGGAATTCTTAAGCTGGAAAGAAAAATATAGCATCTGGAACGTAAATTCCGGCTAGTAGTAGTATTAGGTACCAGCAACAAGAACTAGGGAATCCAGCAAGATTGACTTTCTTTGTTTGAGACTGGGCTATTGTGATGAGTCTTCACTAGCTTCTACCATATACCTTTGGTATCAGGTAGAAGCTCCTACAAACCCACAAGGCTGATCAGAAACAGTCAGCCTTTGGTATGCACTGAATCAGTCAAACAACAGCAAACCTTCCTCCTTCTCTCGTATATTCCTGAAGTCAGCAACATAGGTTGGGTCCTCGAGACGAAGCAGCGAATCATCTTCCTGTATCTTGCCAAACAAGTGAATGCTCCCATACCATACTACCCTTTCACCGATTGTGATGTAGTTGGCAATCTCTTCCTCGGTTGTCTGGACTGAAATCCCAGTTCGTTGCAGCAATTGGATGGTACGAGATGAATTCTGGGCTCTGAGAATCATCGTAATCTTGCAATTTGAGGCTGCAAGAGAAGCAAGGAATGGTAGGCGAACACGAAGGGTATGATCCACAAAGTAGGGAACCGAGAAAACAATCTCGCCCCTCTCTTGTTCCAAGTCCTTCTTGAGTACCTCCCAATAGGCGGAGGAAGAATATATCAACTGCTCTCGAGGTTGGTCTCCATAGTGGGAAATTGGTAATCCGAGCTTCTTGTATGCATTCACACGCTTGCCGAACATGCGAACGAAAACGGGAATCCTGAAGTCTACGTAATCAAAGATTTGGATTTCCGTTTTCCCTTCATGTGCCCTGCTCACCCTTCCTGCATACTGGATGACATTTCCTTTCCAAGCAATTGGGGAGGCTAGTACCAGCGTATCAAGCTGGGGAAAATCAAACCCTTCTCCAATATACTTCCCTGTTGAGAGAATCAATGCAGGTTTGCCCTCGTCCATTACGGTATTAAGATATGCTTGGACGTGCCGTTTTGTCTTTGCTGATTGGCTGCCTGTCATGATAATTCCTTGTATGCTATCCCCTACAAGCAACTCATTCAACAAGGAAAGCTGTTCAAGTCTGTTCGAGAGAACCAGGATTGAACACCTCTTCAGGCGTTGTTCCTTGATGTCTGAAGCGATCAACTTGTTCCTAGCTGTATCTTGCGTAAGCTTCTCATAGATTTGCTGGATTTCCAAAGTATGGAAATCACAGCGAAACGGTGAGAAACGAGAAATGACCAGGCCTGATAAATTACCCTGCTTTGACCAGAGTGCTTGGTCTACTTGATGGACAATCGGACCGCATTGCATGAAGACGATGTCGTGATGTCCGTCATTGCGTATCGGGGTAGCTGTCAATCCATATACGTACTTGGCTTTCACAGCCTTCAGAACACGCTCATAGGTGAGGGCTGCCACATGGTGGCATTCATCAACTATGACTAATCCATATTCAGCAATGCAAGGTACGTTTGATTCTTGTGCAAGGGAATGTATCAATGCTACATCAAGAATTCCAGTAAGAGTATGAGTTCCACCTCCAAGGAGTCCTGGTTCTACACCCAAGAAGGTTGAGAGGCGATCTTTCCACTGCATGAGCAAGGGTTTTGTATGAACAATTACCAATGTGCTTGTACTGCGCATGGCTATCAGAGCACTGGCAATTACCGTCTTCCCATATCTGGGGGGAGCAGAGAGGATTCCACACTCATGCTGTTTCATACTATCAACGGCTCTCTGCTGAGATTCCTTTAGGACTCCTTTAAAAGTGAACATGCTTGGATTCCCTACCGTTCTTCGGTCTTCCACATTGGTCATAATCCCAACTTCAGCAAATGCCTGGATGACAGCGGCTTGGCACCCACGAGGAAAAACTATGAAACCTTCCTCTGTACGTTCAGCACAGCTGATGATGCGTGGGGTATTCCAGGTACTGATTCGAAGCCGCTCCGCTTTGTAGAATTCAGGATTATGAAAGGATGCAATTCTCTTAAGTCTATTGATCAAAGAGGAAGGAAGGCCCTGGATGGAACAGGAAACACCTTGCTGTAGATACAGGGTTACTGCCTTAGTATTCTCACTTACAGCTTTCTGTACAATTGGTAGGGAAATTATTTGGTTGATGCCGATTTCTCCCATATTGAATTGTGGTCCAAGCGAGTTCAGGAATGCATCTATTGCTTCTTCTTGTATATTTGCAGTTTGCTCCAAGAGTTTCCATGGATTCTGTACTACCGAGAGATCCTTATTCAGAAAGCAGGTGTTTCCAAGCTTGCGGGCATCTCCTTCCAGGGGTAGTGCAATGAGGCTCCCAAGCCCATTCTTTGTAACGCTGTCCTGTGAAGGGAATATTCGGTCATAGGTGTTCATGGTCATGGTGATCGAGTGTTCCATTGCAAGCGTGATGAGGCTGCTGCAGAACTGTCTTGCCTTCTTTGCCTTGATGGCCTTGTTGAAGAAGAACCAGAGGTGAGCACCCAATCCCGATTGCGAACGTTCAAAACCTTCTAGGCCAAAGTCACAAGTTTTTTTCACTGACGCTGGAGAAGCAGGATAATGGATTATTCGAAACCAGGATTCTAAGAAAGCAGGCAAAAAGTAAACAATAGCCCGGCAACTCAGTTATGAGCATCCTCCAGGCTATTGTCATGGGCAACTATTTTATTTTTTCGCCGCTTATGAAAACGCTCTTGATGTTCACATCCTCATCGAAGAGGATCAAGTCGGCACTCTTTCCGATCTCGATGGATCCAATCCTGTCCTGCATGCCTATGAGCTTTGCAGGTTGAAGGCTGGTCAGCCTAAACACCTCATCAAGCTTAAGGCCGGCTATCTTGTAGAGAGTCTTCACAAGCCTCTGGCCTGTGGCCACAGAACCTGCAAAGCAGGTCCTGTCAGGCATCTTGGCTATTCCATCTTCAATGATGCAGTCGGTTCCATTATTCTTCGGCCCGAGTATCGAAGGGCCTTCCTTATCTCCAGCGCCTCTCATGCTGTCAGAGCAGGCTATGATTCGATCATGCCTCTTCATCTTGAAGATCAGGGCAAGAAGCTCAGGTGGAAGATGCATGCCATCGCTGATGAGCTCTACGCAAAGGTCGTCAATCAGATATCCGCTCTCCACGGTTCCAAGGACCCTGAATCCGCCTTTCCTAGTGATGGATGACATCCCTGAATAGAAATGGGTAAGTAGATTCATGCCCATGTCATAGGCCCTAGAAATATCATCATAGGTGGCAGCGGTATGGCCTGCGCTTATGAGTATGCCCTCCTTTGCGAGAGTCTTCATGAACGGGACAGCTCCATCCTTCTCAGGGGCAAGCGACCACCTTCTGATAGAGCCCTGCGCTTCTTGGAGGATGGCACAGTAATGCTCCGGGCTTGGGTTTCGAATATAGCGAGGATCTTGGGCTCCTTTCTGCTCCATGTCAAAATATGGGCCTTCCATGTGGATGCCTTCCATATGTGCATAAGGTCCCCTGGCCTTCTGAGCCTTGCTGAAGTTGTCAAGGAATAGGAACAGTTCATTGTCGCTGCATGTAAGGGCTGTTGGAAGGCATGTTGTGGTCCCATTGAGAGCCTGGCTGTGTGCAGCACCAAGGATGTCCTCTACAGTTCCGTCCATGTAGTCGAATCCACCTGCTCCATGGCAGTGAATATCCACGACTCCGGGGCCGGCATAAAGCCCCTGGCCATCGATACCATCCTGATCAGCATCAGGAGCCATCATTGCCTTGATAATTCCATCCTCGATAAGTATGCTGGTTTGCTGAATTCTGTCCTTCAATACTGCCTTGACATTCTTTATGATCATGATTTTCACCTTTACCTATATATTTGCATAAGCATCAGTTCTCAAGATCCTTAGACTTGACTATGAGGCTTGTCAGCAGAAAGCCGCAGAAGCAGGCTATTGCGAGGCTAACTGCATAGTTGAGCATATTGATCAGAGGGCTATGGGCTCCTGCTGTCATCAATGGCAGCGCAAGCAGGCCTGACGGCCCCCATCCAGTGGATGAGACCTTCACCGCAACAATGAATGCTCCCCCAAAGCCCGCTCCAAGGCATGTTGTAACAAATACCTTTGGATGAGGCACGCTTACTCCATACAACAGGGCTGTTCCGATGCCCAGCATGCCTGGCAGTATTCCTGAAGCCGCAGTTGCTGCTAGGTCTGCAATATCCCTGTGCCTTGCCTTCAGATATACCGCTATAGCAGCTCCTACCTGGCTGGCTCCTGCTGTGGCCAGGACAGGATAAAGGGACACGCTTCCTGAGGTCTCCATCTGCATGGCATACAAGGCTATGAAGGCATACTGAAAACCAAAGAGCGATGAGGGCAGGAACAGAGCTGAGCATATATAGCCGGCAACCAGGCTTATGGCAAGACTTTCATTGGAGCATATGAACTCAATGCCGATGCATAGGTACTTGCTTATGATGCCTAAAAATGGCATCAAAACAAATACATATGGTATCAAGCAAGAACAGAAGGCTATCATCGGAGTCAAAATGCTTCCAAGGGTTTTAGGCATTCTCCTTGTAAGCGCCTTCTCTATCACGCTTAGAAGCCAAGCTCCGAAGATGATTGCCATTACACCTCCGCTTCCTGCTCGAAGTATCGATACAGTTGGCGATGCGATGCTGAACAGGCCAACCGCCTTTGACAGCACGTTGATCTCATCCAAGCCGGTTATCATGCCAAGCATGCCACCAAGGATTGGTGTAGCGCCAAAGTTCAATGCAGCTGAATATCCTGCCCAAGCGCTTAGATAGGTAGTGAAGGCAGTGTTGATCAGTATCAGCAGAGTGTGAACCGAGAACCAGAGCACATTGTTCCTATAGTCTGGGAAAATCTGGGCAAGAAGGGATGCAAAGCCCGCACTCATGCCTGCGACTATGAAGCCAGGCAGAAGCGGTATGAAGATCTGTCCTAAGCGCTTGAATAAGCCCTTTGTCCTAGCCTCTGGCATTGCAGTTTTCCAGGGCCATCATCACAGCCCCTGTTACAGCATCGTGAATCGGGTCTATGCATGTCTTGTTGCTGTCACGCTGACCCATCTGAGCGACGAACGACTGCCTCATTACAGTGTCGTGGCTTATCAAGCCACCAAGAAGCGCCACATTTGTCTCGCCAAGCTCGAGCTTGAAGGATACAGCCATGACCGCATCAACAAGTGCCTTGGCATTCTTCTCAATTATGGAAAGGGCTACGCTATCGCCATTCTTGGCAGCCTGCTCAACACAGACAGCCAGGGCGGAAACTGCGCACTTATCCTGAGAATATACGTATGTAATGATGTCAGACCGGCTTTTCAGATTGAAGTAGCTTGCAATCATACTGGTTATCTGAGTGTCAAGGCCATAGCCATCCATGCTCTTGGCAACAGCTGAAAGGCCATCACGTCCAAGTCCGTATCCACTGCCTTCGTCCCCGATTAGATGACCCCATCCCCCCGCCCTCTCCAGGCTTCTATCCCTGCCCTTGGCAAAGACAATGGATCCGGTTCCGCTAATGACGCTGATGCCGCTTTTTCCATCCAAGGATCCCACAAGGGCAATCTCATGATCGCCCACAAGTCTCCAGTTCCCGATGCCAGAGCTTTCCATCTTCTGGGCTATCAAGCTGTTCATAACACGATTGCTGGCTCCGGCGGCCCCAATTACCAAGCTTCTGCATTCTCCAATTCCATAGAGAATTGAGCAAATCTGGTCTAGAAGAGTGCAGAAAGCAGCTTCTCCTATGCTGTTTAGGTTGAAAGGCCCGAGGGCTTCCTGGCATATGTCGATGCCATCCAGACTTCTGCATTTCAGAGTCGTTCTTGTTCCGCCCCCGTCAATTCCAGCTATAAACTCCATATACTCTCCTAGTCTATGGCAAAGCGGACATGTCCCTTGGCGCTTTGAAGACGCTCGAGAGCCTGCTGCTTGGTACATTGTGCCTCAATCATGACAATGGTGGTCTTGACACTGCCATCTGCCATCTCCAAGGTCCTTGCAGCAGATTCTCTGTCAACGTCTGTGACAGTCATGACTATGTTCTGAGCCCTTACGTGAAGCTTTGCATTTGACTGCATTACATCCACCATAAGATTCTCATAGCATTTCCCTATTCCAACCATCGATGCGGTTGTGATCATGTTCAGGACCAGCTTCTGAGCTGTTCCAGCCTTAAGCCTTGTGGATCCCGTGAGCACTTCAGGCCCAACGACAACATCAATCGCCAGCTTGGCTGCCTTGCCAACGATTGAGCCTTCATTGCAGCTTATTGCTGCTGTGTTGCATCCAAGGCTGTTGGCATACTCCAGGCCCCCAATGACATAGGGCGTCCGTCCGCTGGCCGCTAGGCCGACAACAGTATCCTTGCTGCAAAGCATTATGGCCTTCAGGTCATCCATGCCAAGTTGAGGGCTGTCCTCTGCGCCTTCGACAGCCTTGAGGAAGGCTCCTGGCCCTCCGGCTATCAAGCCGACAACCATAGTTGACGGAACGCCGAAGGTCGGAGGACACTCTGAGGCATCAACAACGCCAAGGCGACCTGAAGTGCCTGCTCCGATGTATATTAGCCTGCCGCCATTCTCGAAGCTTTGCTTGCACCAGTCTACAACCTGCGCTATCTGCTCGAGATGGTCTTTGATGGCAATTGGGACCTTGCAATCCTCGCTGTTCATGAGGCTAACTACCTCAAGGCTGCTCATGCTGTCCATGGTCATGGAGGCGCTGTTGCGCTGCTCCGTTGTCATCTTGCTGAGGTCTATGCGCACACTATGCTTCCTTGAAGAAATAATCGAGGGCGCGCTTTGCAGCTGCATCCCAGAAATCCCAGTTGTGAATTCCGTCCCACTGCTCAAAGACAGCGTCAGCGCCCTTTGCCTTGAGTCTTGTGCAGAATGCCTTGCCTTCTTCAAATAGCCCGTCCTGAAGTCCTGTTGCCATATAGAAGGAAGGAAGCTCATCGGCCTTGTTAAGCAATGCGTTAAGGTCACACTCAGAGTCAATGACAATATCGGTGCCGAACATGGCCTGGTATTCCTTGTGCCTAATGGCTTCAGAGGAGGCCTGGACAATGTCCGTCACTGCCGAGAAGGCTGCGCATCCCTGGTAAAGGCCTGGGTTTGTCAAAGCGCACTTCAATGAGCCGTAGCCTCCCATGGAAAGACCCATGATATAGCTCTGGCTCCTTTGGGATGAGAAGCCGAACATGTTTGAGCAAAGATGCCTAAGCTCGCTTGATACAAAGGTGAAGTACTTGAGCCCCAGCTTCATATCGGTGTAGTAGGATCTCTGGACCTCAGGGATGACCAATGCAAGGTTATAGGCCCTGGCATAGCGCTCAATGCTGGTATAGCGAACCCAGCCGGTACAATTGTCTCCAAGCCCATGAAGCATGTAGACAACCCTAGCCTGGGAGCTTGGAATGCTCTCAGGCAGGATAACTGTCATGGATGTCCCCATATCCATCACCTCGGAACGGAAATCAACTCTCAGATGAGCCATATCACTTCGCCCCCTTTGTGCATGAGACCATATGACCAGGAGCCACCTCCTCAAGCTTGTAGCCAGCCTTGCATGCCTCTGTTGCATATGAGCAGCGAGGAGCAAAGCGGCAACCTGGAGCCGGATTGATCGGGCTTGACACCTCGCCCCGGATTGTGATCCTCTCACGATTCCTGCGAGTAAGATCGATAGTCGGGATTGAGTTGAGAAGAGCGCGGGTATATGGGTGCATCGGGTTGTCGAAGAGGACCTTAGACGGAGCGTACTCAACCACCTGGCCCATGTACATGACCATGATTGCATCGCTTATGTGCTTCACGACAGCCAGGTCATGGGTTATGAACATGTAGGACAAGGAATGCTTCTCCTGAAGATCCATGAGGAGGTTCAGGATCTGAGCTTGGATTGATACATCCAGGGCGCTCACAGGTTCATCGCACACGATGAACTTAGGATTGAGCACCATTGCCCTCGCTAGCCCTACGCGCTGGCGCATTCCTCCATCCAGTTCATGAGGGTAGAGGTTGCTATAATGGCTTGGAAGGCCGCACATCTCCATGATGGCGTCAGCTTTCTCCTTGACAGCCTCCCCGTTCAATTTCCGAGCCCCGCCTCTGACCAGAAGAGGCTCTGTTATCAGGGCCCTGATGGACATCCGCGGATCTAGCGAGCTGTATGGGTCCTGGAAGATCATCTGCATGTTTCTCTGCACCTTGTTCATCTCATGCTTTGAGAACTTGAGAATATCCTCGCCGTTGTAGAGGACAGACCCGTTTGTGGCCTGGTGAAGCCTCAATACTGTGCGTCCAAGAGTGGACTTTCCGCATCCGCTCTCGCCAACGACGCCCAGCGTCTTGCCCTCGAATATCTTGAAGTTAACATCCTCGACAGCGTGAAGAAAACCCTTGGAGGTCTTGAAGTACTTGCAAAGGTTTACGCCTTCAACTAAAGGTTCGTTCATCACTTAGCCTCCTCGGTTTTGTCATATAGATGGCACAGTATCAAATGTCCATCCTTCTTGTGCATGACAGGCGGTACTGTCTTGCATATTGACGTGCAGTGCTGACAGCGGTCAGCGAAGCAGCACCCCTGTAGCAGATGCCTTGGGTCGGCCATATGGCCGCCAATCGGATTGAGTCTAGCTTCGTCGTAGGCAAGGCTTGGCAGGCATTTGATGAGGCCTTCGGTGTATGGATGCTTTGCATTTGCTCCAAAGATCTGTTCAACTCTTCCGTGCTCTACGACTCTTCCATTGTAGATGACAGACACATTATCACAGAACTCAGCCACGACTCCAAGGTTATGGGTGATCAACACGACTGCTGAGTTGAACTCATCCTTGAGGCGTTTCATAAGCTCAAGAATCTGAGCCTGGATAGTCACATCCAGGGCAGTGGTAGGCTCATCGGCCAGAAGCAACTCAGGCTCTGCAATCAGAGCCATTGCTATGACAATCCTCTGCTTCATTCCACCTGAGAACTGGTGAGGATACTCGCCCTTCCTGCTTGCCGGTATTCCTACCAGCTGCAGCATCTGATCGACCTTGGCATCCTTTTCAGCCTTGGAAAGGGTCGGGAAATGAAGATGCAGCACCTCGAAGACCTGGTCGCCTACGCTCTTAGTCGGGTTGAGGCTTGTCATTGGGTCCTGAAAAATCATGCTAATCTTTCTTCCGCGAAGACCAAGCATGTAGCTGTCAGGCTTGTCCAGGAGCTCCTCGCCCTGATACTTTATTGAGCCGGAGGCTATCTGGCCCACCTTCTTTGGCAGCAGCTGCAGAACAGAGAGAGCCAGAGTAGTCTTTCCAGCTCCGGTCTCTCCCACAAGGCCCAGCTTCTCTCCTCTCTTCAAGCTGAGATTGAGGCCGTTAACTGCATATACTATTGCATCATCGGTGTTGTACTGGACATGAAGGTCCTTGACCTCCAGCAAGTATTCCGATTCTTTCTTCTTATCTGTCATAGCTCTCTCCTAGTTCTTGGATTTTGGATCGAAGGCGTCACGCAGTCCATCACCAATAAAGTTGACGCTCATGACAGTGAGCATGATGCAAATACCGGGTATTATACCCAGATACGGGTAATATTGTATATTGACCTTGTTCTCGGATATGATTGTTCCCCACTCTGGAGTCGGGGATGCGACTCCCAGACCAAGATATCCCATGGAAGAGATGGACAGGATGACAGCACCCAGCGTCAGTGTTGCAGTCACTACGATAGGACCGATTCCGTTTGGCAATATGTGCTTGAGGATGATGTGAAGAGAGCTTGACCTGAAGCTCCTTGCGGCCTCGACGTACTCCATGTTCCTCAACGTAAGCACAGAGGACCTGACCATTCTGGCAAACCTTGCAATCTGTCCGATAGAAAGGGCAATGACAAGCTTCCACACTCCATTACCGAGAGCTGTGATGATTGCCATTGCTAGAAGGGCTGACGGCACGCTCATGAGCATGTCTACGACTCTCATCAGAATGGTGTCGACTTTGCCGCCAAGGAATCCTGCGGCTCCGCCTATGATGGATCCAGTCACAAAGGCGATTCCGATTATGGCTAACGAGCAGAACAGGGATATGCGTCCGCCATAGAGTATCCTTGCAAGAAGGTCGCGTCCGAGCTCATCTGTTCCGAAAACGCTTCCTTGTCCCGGTCCATGAAGCTTATTGACTATGTCTTGCTTGTAAACCATTGAATATGGCCTGATCAGAGGGGCAGCCAGTATGAACAGTGTTACAGCCAGAAACATGAACACACCAATCATGGCAAGCTTGTTCTTTCTGAATCTGAAGAGGATCAGCTCTCCGGTGCTATACTCATTAAGGCTCTTCTTCTTTTTCTTCTTGAATAATGACACAATAGGCCTCCTAGCTCGCTAGGTCGATTCTAGGATCGACGATGGCGCAAATAAGGTCGACAATAAGGTTGATGATTCCGACGATTATTGTGATAAAAATCACTGTCCCCATGACAACAGGTACATCACGGCTCTTTACGGCGTTGATAAGCATGGTTCCGATGCCAGGGATGGCGAAAATGCTCTCTGTAACAACAGCTCCTCCAATCGTTCCTGCAAAGCTGATTCCAATCTGGGTCACCACTGGTATGAGGCTGTTTCGTATGGCATGGTGGATGATGACATCGCGGTTGCTGGCTCCCTTGGCCCTGGCAGTGCGGATGTAATCCATCTTGATCACATCAAGCATGCTGGTACGGCTCATCCTTATCATTGAGGCCAAGGTGTTGGCTCCGAGGATGATCGGCGGCAGTATGAAGTTCTTCCAGCTTGCGATTCCCGAGACAGGCAGCCATCTCAAGATAAGGCCGAAGAAGATTTGGCACATTGTGCCAAGCCAGAAAGCAGGCATTGAGAACAGCAACATTACAAAAAAAGTGCTGCCGTAGTCCAGCAAGCTGTATTGCTTGACGGCGGATGCAATGCCAAGCGGTATCCCGAATCCTGTGGCGAAAACAAGGGCTAGGACAGAGACAAGCAATGTATATGGCAAACGGTGGGAGAATTCCGACAGGACATCGAAATTGCCAGTCCAAGACTTGCCGAAGTCCAGCTTTATGGCATCCACCATGTAGTTGACGTATCTTACGATAAGCGGCCTGTCTAGGCCCATCTGGCGATTAAGCTCGACAATCTGCTCAAGTGTAGCATCCTGACCGAGAATCATTCGCGCCACATCTCCAGGCGCAAGTGAAAGTATTACGAAGAGAATGAATGTGACCGATAGAATAACAGGTATCAGCAGCACCAGTCTCTTAAGTGCGTATTTGAGCCAGTTCACTCCAGACCTCCTTAGTGATGGTTTCCAAAAAACAGGGCAGGTGCGCCATGCATCTGCCCTAGCGTTTCAAGTATCTAGACTACTTCCAGGACCAGAAGCGGAAGTTGTAGTAACCAAGGCAATGTGCCTCTACTCCATTGAGGTTTGTATTGAAGGCAACAGTGTTGATTCCGTTGTAAAGAGGAATGGTGTAAGCCTCGTCAAGAAGGATCTGAGCGATTGCCCCATAGAGATCTGTTCTTTCCTTCCCCTTGAGTGCACGGCCCTTCTGAGCCATTGCGTAGATCTCAGTAGCTCTTGGATACCATACGGCCTCGTCGAAACGGCTTGGGGTGAACTGTGTTGCAATGGAGTCAGCATCGATAAGGGATGAAGCCTCATCAACCACTCTGGCGTCGAAGGTTCTTTTCTTGCCTCTCTCCTCATAAGTCATGTTGTCAACAGCCTCGACCTCGCACTTGATGCCGATCTCGATGAGCTGAGCCTGCATGACCTTTGCCACTGTCTCATAGGTTGTTCCTGCTGTGCAGGTGATAACGAAAGCCTTGCCATTGTAGGAGGACTTTGCAAGGTAAGCCTTTGCATCCGCTACATCATAGGCAACGCCCTGGATATGATCAGGATATCCACCGTACATCGGACAGATGTCCACCTTGAGGATTGTTGCAGCTCCGCTGTTGACAGCCTTGTTGATGTCATCCTTGTTGATGGCAGCCTGGACAGCCTTGCGGAAATTGAGATCCTTGCCGATTCCAGACCATGCATTGAGGTTCACGGTCACACGGGCAGTAGAGTCTCCGATGCTTGTCTTGATACCCTTCATGGTGTCAAAGCGGCCGCACATCTCGATGGAAGGATTGCGCATGACATCATAGTCACCATTTTGGAGACCCAGGATCTGGGTGTTGACATCAGCAACCAATGAGATTGTGATGGTCTTTATGGCTGGAGCTCCTCTCCAATGGTCTGCATTGGCTTCGAGCTTCACGTGATCGCCGTTTACGTACTCGACGAGCTTGTAAGCTCCGGTTCCGATCGGGTTGGCCATGTAGCCTTCGTCACCTACCTGCTCCCAGTAGGACTTGCTGCAGATTCCGCCAAGGCGGGATGCAACTCCGTAAGGGAATGCTGCGAACGGGGAGACAAGACCGATCTCCACAGTGTAGTCATCAATGATTGTGCAATGATCGAAGTTGATGAACAGAGCCTGTCCGAGAGGACCCTTGGCTCCCTTGTCGAATGTGAACTTCACATCCTCTGCTGTCATCTCTGTACCATTGGAGAACTTGACTCCCTTCCTGAGATGGAAGGTATAGGTCAGGCCGTCCGCACTGAGATTATAGCTCTCTGCAAGAGCCGGTGAGAGTGTGCCGTCTGCCTCAAGGCAGAGAAGGCAGTCATAGACATTGCAGAGAACAAGGTTGTCGTCTCCACCGCATCCCTTGGGGGAAAGAGCGAAGAACCTATAGGGGTTTCCTGCAACAACCAATGTCGCGCTGTCCTTCACAGTTGCTGCTTCCTGTGTAGCTTGGGCGGCTAGAGGAAGAAGCACCATGAGAAGTGCCAGCATAGCCAATACGAGCTTTTTCAAATTCTTACTCCTTTTTGGGCATTGCCCATTATGAAAGCTTAATTATAGACCGAAATCCCCGGTGGTCAATTGAAACTTGCTTTCGAAGACTCGGCATCAGATGACAAGCAGGCTGAAGACCTGCAGAAGAAAACTGATCAGGCATGACATACTATTGCATGCTCGGACCATCATGACATAGACCAGTCGTCTCTTTCGTAATCTGAGAAATGATTATTGAAGCATTCGCAGATCCGATTCTTGTCGGCTGACCTGGCTGCATCAAGAAGCTCCCTGTGCTTGATATAGAGCTTCATGGGATCTGCACCACGAGGACTGTTCATGTCAGTCAGGTACTTCTGAAAAGTAGAGAAAAGATCTATCAGGGAATCCAGAAGCTTATTCCTTATGACCTTATACAGCCTCCTGTGAAAGAGCGTATGAAGGCCGATCATGTCCTTATTCTGGGCTCCTTCCATGCAGTTTCTGCGCATTTCCTCCAGCAAGGCCTCAAGCTCATCCCAATCCTCCTGGCTGTAGAGCGCAGCTGCCTTTGGCAGGAAGTATTCCTCCAGCGCATGGCGTACATGAACCACTTCCATGAAGTCGTTGAAGTGCACCTTGACATTGTAGCTCAAGGTCTCGATTATCTGGACATAGTTGAAGTCCTGGATGAACCTTCCCTTGCCTTGCTTGGTCTGGATGATTCCAAGTCCCTCCAAGGCCATCATAGCTTCCCTTATTGATGGCCTGCTAATTCCAAGCACCTGTGACAGCTGAGTCTCAGATGGGAGCTTGTCGCCTGTTGTCAGCTGATTGTCAATGATATAGCGCTTGAGCTGCTCAATGACCAAGTCTTTAACGCTTTCGCGGCTGATGCCGTTGATGCCATTCAGTTCGTCCATCATCGCTCCTTAAAGCAAATGCTTTACAATCGGTCCATACTTAGCTTCGAGAGCCTTGTTAAACGCATCACCTTCGGGAAGGTTGGCACTCATGAACACTGGCGGTGTAATCCCCATGCCTGCAAGGGCCTTGGCAATCTCAATCTCGAGGCTGTTCATGACAAAGCAGTTGCAGAATGTCGAGGTTGTTCCCATTGCAGTAGGGCATCCATCTACATCCACAACAGCATCTCCATAGGGAAGATGATTATTGATGTAGATGTCGGCTTCCTGATAGAGGTTCTTGCCGCTTGGATGGCGCGACTTGGCCCCCATAGGCACAGCGTTGCAATAGGACTCGCTTGTCACTGCTATGGTGAAGACACCTCTTCTCTTGCATTCCAGCACTGTGTCGATGGTCATTGCATTTATTCCATAGGCATTGATGATGATCATTATCTCACCAGGCTTCGCTCCGACTCCATACGCATTCATAACTCCGATGGCATAGCCTGGGGTGCGCTCGATGTAATTACTCCTCTTTGCGCCATGAATCAGGTTCGTGCCTGGGTCAAGGATTGGATTCCAGGCTGCGATTCCTCCTGCTCTCCAAAGAACTTCCTCGACTCCCATGTTGGAGTGTCCACCGGTCCCGATGACATGTACCATGGATCCTCTTGCAATGGCATCTGCAATGACCTTTGCGGCTTTGCGGATGACTGGCTCCTCATACGCAATGTCCTTCAGCAAGGCTCCTACAGCTGAAGCGTAAGTCTCTATATCATTGTTCATCTCTCTCTCCTTGTCTGCATGCGCTTATAACCTGCATATAATGTCTTGTCTTCCCAGGGCTTAGGGTCCTAATCCCAGCTTTTCTCTCAAGGCTGCCGTCGTTTCCTGGAATATCAGCCATTCCATCCCACATCTCTATGCAGGCAAATGGGTTTCTGCCTCCACTAAGAGCCCATGCCACAAGGTAGGAAAAGCCTTCCGACTTCACTTTCACCAACATCTCGTCCCGTGTGCCAAGCCCGACCCAAGCTGTATTCAGGTCCTTCTGAAGAAGGATCCTCGAGCCATCCTTTAAAAGACTCAAGGAAAAAGAGGTCTGGTCATCAAGCCCCTGTGTGGACATTGAACCATCCAAGTAATCGAAGAACCGGGCATTCTGCGGCCTTGAGAAGTGTATAAAGCACTGCTGCTGCGCCAGAGGCAAGGCATAGCTATAATGGGATCCGATGCTGTAGAGCATCGGGTCATAGCCTTCGTTTGTCACCTCATAACCCACCATAAGGCTTTGCCCATCGAGTTCATAGCTGACCTGGAGATTGTATCTGAATGGGTAGGCCTCCAGCGTCCCTTCATCCCACCTGTCGCGGAGAACCAGCCTGTCTGGCTTGCTTTCCAGTACCTCTGCCGTTCTCTGGCGGGCAAGGCCATGGGATGCGAGATGATAAGGTTGGGACTTGAAGGAATAGGTGTCATCAAAAAGCTTTCCGCATATTGGAAAGCATATTGATGTTCGTCTTGGCCAGAGCGCTGCATCGTAGCACCACATAAGCTCGCGATGCTCCTTTTTGTCATAGACGCTGTCTATGGAGAAGCCTTTGGCATTGGCTATGACCTTCAGATCGCTGTTCTCAAGTGCAGGCAAGCTCTCATCTCCTATAGGACCAATGCTCCAGAGTCCTTGTCCAGGTACAGTCTTGCATCAGAGTGGCTGCGCAGAGCGGATGCCGGGCAGCTTACGCTGATTGGGCCTTCGAGCATTGTCTTAGCCGCTTGGGCTTTGGTGGCTGCCGGAGCGGAGCAGAACATGTGATCAGCCTTCAGCAAGGCAGGAATCGTCACTGTGTAAGCGTACTGGGAAACTTCATCAAGGCTGTCGAAGCACTTGTCATGGACCTGTTGCATCCTGCATACCTGCTCCAGCTTCACGATCTTGACTCCTTTTGTGTCATTGAAGTCGGCAACGCTTGGGTCATTGAATGCGATATGGCCGTTCTCTCCGATGCCAAGGATGCAGACATCCAGCTTATGATGCTCAAGAAGGTCGGCATAGCGTCTAGCCTCGGCATCCTTGTCCGGCGCTGAGGCATTGATCAGGTTGACTGATGCAAAGGGCTTTTTGGTGAATATGGTTCTGTTGAGGAAGTTGCAGAAGCTTGCGCTATGGGAAGGGCTGATGCCCACGTACTCATCCATATGGAAGGCATTTATCCTTGTCCAATCAATGTCCTTTGCTTCAAGAAGAGCGGCCAGGGTCTCATTCTGAGACGGTGCGGCTGCGAACATCACATTGATGACCTTCTTGTTCTTGAGTAGTTCGCGAAGGCAATCGGCAATCTGTTGGCCTGCACAATCTCCCATGGCTTTCCTTGTATCGAAAATCCGGATATGAAGCTTGTCCTTGGTGAATTCGTTAAGCAATGGCATAAATCTCTCCTGAATTAAAGATGCCTGAGGATCCCAAAGTACTTATCCATTCCTGCCTGGTTAGACTCTGTGCCTCCGGGTACGTTCCCGCTCATCCACACCGGTGGTTTGACTCCACGCTTGGCCAGGATCTCGCAAGCCTTGGCATTGATGCAGTTCACGACAAATATGTTGGCGATGGTTGAAACCGGAGACACCTTGAAAGGATATCCCTCAAGACTCACGACAGCCTCTCCGAATGGAGTGTAGGTATCAATCACTACATCGGCAAGGTCGCAAAGGTTCTGCCTTGACGGGTGACGTCCGCTGAACTCAGGAGGGATTGACCTGCTCAGGGATGCGGACGTGACGGCCACCACGGTTACTCCAAGTCTCCTGCACTCCATCGCAGTATCTATGGAGCACATGTTGATGCCATATGCATTGAACTGAAGCAGCACATCGCCCTTCTTGACCCTGTAGTAGCGAAGCGCATTGGGGCCGTATCCGGGAACCTTCTCGCACCATCGTGTGGCTCCATGTTCGCAGGACAAGCCTGGATCAAGAATGCTGTTGCAGGGAATCAAGTTTCCTGCCCTGTGGCACATTTCGGTTGCAACCATGTTTGAATGCCCGCCTGATCCAAACACGTGGAAGATGTTGCCTGATTCCACTGTATCGGCAACCAATGAGGCTGCCTTTGCTATTGCATCCTGCTGGTTTGCCATTATCTTGTCCAAAATATCGATAACGCTGTCGTAATATTGCTTGACAACCTCTTCCATTTGTAATGCCTCTCTAATATATGCTTCCATCAAGTCAGACGTCTTACAAGATGATGCTACTACAGGAGAACAAATCTGTCAAACTTATTTATAAAAAACTACCTGCAATCCACGTGGGAAAGAAAGCAACCTTCATCGATATAGAGTCTCAGTCTTCCTTCTTGGCATCGTTTTCGAGTCATAAGAAGGTCTTGTCATCATTCCTGTCTCGACCTTCCTGGTCGGGTAGGTGTGTCAGAGCTCCTCGGTGCAGGCTTCCATCCTATCCTTCGCCTCCTTTATGGCACTGTCCCCCAACTCGACGATATTGGTTGTCTGAAAGCCAGTTATGATCACCACAAGGGGGGGATACCCGCTGATGCCGGCGGTTATTCCCGGGTGAGCGTTGTTGTTGACGAGAGGTATCGGAGTGTGTCTGCTCAGGTAGGTTTGCTTCGATTCCGTGGTTCCAAGCTACCAGGCGAAAGTACTTGACGCGTGCTTTGCATATGGTGAGCATAGGGGTGGGGGAAGGCGATGATTCTGACGGATATGACGACCAATGCGCTGGCTCTGGCTACACAGGTGCTGCATGGTAAAGTGGATAAGGGTGGGCATCCGCTGATTGGGCACGCTATCGCGGTGGCTGAGCAGCAATCGGATGAGTTGGGTACTGCGGTGGCGTTGCTGCACGATGTGCTTGAGGACACGCCGCTTACCCGGCACAGTCTGGTGTTCCATGGGTTTCCCGATGGGGTGGTGGAGGCGGTGGTGGTTCTTACCCGGAGGGCGGACGAGCCTTATGCTGTGTATCTGGCCCGGGTGCGGGACAATGCGCTGGCCAGGCGGGTCAAGTTGGCCGATCTGCGGCACAATAGCGATCTTTCGCGGTTGTCTTCGGTTTCCCCGCTTGACCGTGCCCGCGTGGAGAAATACCGGCAGGCGATGGAGTTTCTCGGACAAGACGATACACACCTGAAGTCTGATTCCATGGGCGTCTCCCCGGCTACCTGCCGGGGCCGCGCTCTTGCTCCAAGTCCTCGCCCCATGTAGCCCAACGGTGAACACCGCTTGTTTCCCTAGCTGTAATTCCCGACCAGCCAACACCTTCCCCATCCGTCATGGGGCTGTGGGCTATCCGCAACGATCGCTGACGCAGATAGTGAGATCGTTGTACCGGGTATTTGAAACTCAGTAGAAAACTTCTCCGCCCATTTTTTCGCTCGATCCCTCACAGAAACACCCCCGCTCATGCGGGGGAAACGCTCGATATATTCCTCCCCTTCATTAGTTGCTTACTCGTCCTCAGTTTTTTATTCCCTAATGTTGAGAATTAGTAATGTAGGTTTTGTACTAGTTCTAGAAACTGTTTCATACCTACGAACATCTATAGACAGATTTAATCTATTTATCAGGTAAATGGTAATTAAAATCCAAAAAATCTCTTTCCCTGACCAATAATGTGGGCATAATGTTATTTGGTGCTACAAAGATGTTATTGTGACAGTAAATAACATATACGATGGGTTATGCTTAATCCAAAGCTGATCTGTATTGTTTGACTTGAAAGAATTAAGAGTGTATTCTAATTAAAGCCACTAGAATTGCTATTAGTAAAAATGGAGAAATGATGAACTCAGAAAATGTCATCGCCCATGTAATACAAGACGAACATGGATCATGGGTTTCTCCTCAGCTGTTAAATAACCATCTCGAAATGGTGGCGTCCATAGCTGAAAACCAAGCTAATTCTTTTTCATCTGCATCTTGGGGTAGGTGTGCTGGTCTTGCACATGATCTTGGAAAGAGTACTTCCGAGTGGCAAAAGTATATAAGGGAGAAGAGTGGTTTTGAAGACGAAGGGGTGCATGAAGGGATTCAAACCATAGATCATTCCTCATTAGGGTCTATTGCCGTTGAACAACTATTTCCCATCCATATTGGAAGAATTCTATCCTACATAATTGCTGGCCATCATGCTGGGCTACCTGATTGGGAAGGTTCCACTGCTTCGTTGAAATATAGACTACAACATGGGGCGAAAAGACTGTCTACTATTCCTGGTGAGTATCTGAAAATTTTCAAGGATATACCACTCCCGAATTTTCCTTGGAAGTTTGACCCCCACACATTGGATATCTCATTCTGGATACGAATGCTCTTTTCCTGTTTAGTGGATGCGGATTTTTTGGATACTGAGCATTACATGCAAGAAGAGGTCTCTGCTTATAGAACTGGCTTTAATACCATTGAGCGGTTACTTTTTCAGTTTGATTCATACATGGCTTCACTCAAAAACAAGGCTGACAAATCTGGTTTGTCATCGGTTAACCAAATACGAAACCAAGTATTATCAGATTGTCGTAGTGCAGCACAACTTACCCCTGGTCTTTTTTCTTTGACTGTTCCCACGGGAGGAGGCAAGACACTTGCCAGTCTAGGATTTGCTTTGGAGCATGCTTATAGATATTTCAAGAAAAGAATTATTTATGTAATTCCTTATACCAGTATCATAGAGCAGACAGCAGATGTTTTTCGGGAAGTCTTTGGCGATGATCAGGTGATTGAGCATCACTCTAATTTTGATAGTGATTATCAATCCCAAAAGATACGTTTGGCTTCAGAAAATTGGGATGCACCGGTAGTGGTGACTACCAATGTACAATTTTTCGAATCCCTTTTTGCATCACGTCCAGGACGCTGTCGAAAACTTCATAGTATTGCAGAAAGTGTGGTAATTTTTGATGAAGCTCAATTACTGCCTGTTGAATTTCTCCACCCTATTCTTGAAAGTATTGTACAGTTAGTAACACATTATCAAACTAGCTTGGTATTCTGCACAGCAACGCAACCATCATTTGAGAAGAATTCAGCATTTCCTTCATTTCCAGGGTTTGAGAAGGGCTTAATACGGGAGATAATCAAGGATGTTCCTGCGTTATACCATACACTGCAGAGAGTAGAGATTGAGCTTTGTGATCCCAAGATTCCGATACCCTGGGCTGATTTAGCAGCGAGGTTAATGACCTATGAAAAAGTCCTATGCATAGTTTCTGACCGAAAAAGTTGTAGGGAGTTGCATGCATTAATGCCACCTGGAACAATACATCTATCTGCACTGATGTGTCCTCAACATAGAAGTAAAATAATCAAGCATATTAAGGAAAGACTCAAGAATGATGAACCAGTAAGAGTGATAAGTACCCAATTGGTTGAAGCTGGAGTAGATATTGATTTTCCTGTGGTGTTCAGAGCCTTATCAGGAGTTGACTCGATAGTTCAAGCAGCTGGGCGATGCAATCGCGAAGGGAAACTTGTTGGAAAGCTCGGAAAGGTCGTCCTTTTCACCCCATGTAGAAAAGCCCCTCTAGGCATCCTTCGGAAAGCTACTGAAATTACAGAAATACTTTTACAGGAAACGTCCGTAGGTTTTTTTGAAACTGCCACCTATGAGAGATTTTTTACAGCCCTTTACTGGAAGGCGGGTTCACTTGATACACACCATATCTTAGAATTATTGAAGCCTGACAGCAAGACACTGGGCATACAATTCAAATCAGCCGCAGAAGCTTTCAAGCTGATAGACGATAGTAGCACAGAATCGATTCTTATTCCCTATGGAGCAGGAAAGGGATTGATTGAGCAGCTACGTTTTTCGGAAGCACAGCAAGATACTTCTGCGAGAAGCTTGTTCCGGAAATTACAACGTTATTCGGTTAATGTCTATAAGAATCAGTTTCAGGCATTACTACAACGTGGTTCCCTTATAGAAGTATATCCAAAAGTATTTGCATTGCAATGTGATGTTGAATATAGCGAGTCTGTCGGGTTGTTGATTGATGAAATTCCATCTGATCCAACTACATATATTGGATAAAATAAGGAGGAAAGCGTGAAAGATTGGGTACTAGAAGTCTGGGGAGAATATGCTTGTTTTACGAGACCGGAAATGAAAGTGGAGCGAGTTAGCTACGATATTATCACCCCTTCCGCTGCCAGGTCGATTTTCGAAGCAATATTCTGGAAGCCAGCCATTCGTTGGCATATTACAGAGGTTGAAGTCCTTAGCCCGATTAGGACTACATCAATAAGGAGAAATGAACTTGGGAAAGTTATTCCTTCTCCAACTAGTGTTCAGATGGATGATTCATACCAGGAAGCCATGGGTCTCTATATTGAAGATGAAAGACAACAACGGGCAAGTATGATTTTACGTGATGTCCATTACCGATTGCATGCTTGGTTTGAGTTTTTCGCTGTTTCAACTCAAGAAGAATCGAACGATAGAAGTGATGAGCATCCTGCCAAGTATGCAGCAATGTTTGAGCGAAGGGCAAAAAATGGACAATGCTTTCATCGACCCTACCTAGGGTGTAGAGAGTTTGCCTGTTATTTTAGACTGATTGATCAAGAAAGCGAAACTCTGACTTCTCCTATTCAGGAGAATGCAAATCTGGGTTGGATGTTGTACGATCTGGATTTTTCTGATCCTGACAATATCAGACCATTATTCTTTAATGCGGTAATGAGGAACGGTGTTGTGAACACCGATAGAAGAGTAGTGGAGGTTTTTGCATGATATTACAAGCATTAAAAAGCTATTATGATCGGCTTGCTGCTGATCCTAAAAGTGATATCGCACCTCAAGGTTGGGCAAAAGTTGAGATACCGTTCATACTGGTAATCAATCAGCAAGGCACATTAGTTCAGATTGAGGATACCCGTGAGCAGCGTGAAAAGAGTTTGCGAGGGAAAGTATTTCTTGTACCCCAGCCAATCAAGAGATCTTCTGGTGTTGCATCCAATTTTCTATGGGATTCCATGACGTATGTAACAGGGGTAATCAAGACAGAAGGTCGTAAAAAAGAGGAAATTCAAAAAGCTACTAGACGCGCTATTGAGCAACATGTGTCCTTTATTCATAAAGTTGAAACGACTCTTTATGATTCAGCGAAGAAAAGAGCTTGTCTGCAGTTTCTAAATGCTGTTGATGAGTCGATGCTTAACCAATTTAGTATTTGGAATGACGTTGTTCGGGCTAATGCAAACTTGGCTATCCGATTTGAAAATGACTTGTACCTGTATTGCCAAGATAAGGGTGTTACATCAGTCTATCCTAGTGAGGAAACAGTATTGGAAAAACATCGGTGCCTGATTACCGGAGATCTTGATATAACGAGCCAGTTGCATACGGCAATCAAAGGTGTTAACGGTGCTCAATCAGTTGGGGCAAACATTGTTTCCTTTAATCTTGGTCCATTCCAGTCGTATGGTAAGAAACAAGGCGAGAATGCTCCAATTGGAGAGAAGGCTATGTTTACCTATACAACTGCATTGAATACGCTACTCGCACATGATTCAAGACAACGTATGCAAATTGGTGATGCTTCAACAGTCTTTTGGTCAGAAAAAGAGAGTACATTTGAGACAGAATTTCAACAGATTTTCAGTGAGCCTCCTAAGGATGACCCGCATGCAAATACCCAATGTATTCGTAGTTTGTTTGAATCACCAAAAACTGGAGAGTATTACGCTACCAATGAATCAAATACATTTTTTATACTAGGGTTGTCTCCCAATGCGGCAAGACTTTCCATTCGTTTTTGGTTGGTTGGGGAGATATCAGAGTTTGCTTCAAATATCAGGCAGCATTTCGAGGACCTAAAGATAGATAAGCCCTTGTATGAGCCAGAATTCTATTCCATTTGGCGTTTGTTGATTCAAACCGCTCCACAAGGAGAGAGTAAGAACATTCCCCCTAATATTTCCAGTGACTTAATGCATGCAATTTTACGGGGAACTCCTTATCCTCAGAGCCTTCTCACAGGTGTGATTAGGCGTATCAAGAGTGATAGTGAAACAAGGGTGGATGCTGTCAGGGCTTCATTAGTCAAGGCATGCCTCAATAGATCATTGCGATGTCATCCAAAAGTGGATGAAAAGGAGTTGCAAATGGCTTTGGATATCGATCAGGCATCAATCGGTTATCAGTTAGGAAGGTTGATGGCAACCTTGGAGAAGATTCAGGAGGAAGCAAATCCCGGTTTAAATTCTACAATTACAGACCGCTATTACGGTGCAGCCTGCAGTACCCCCGTAACAGTTTTTGGGACGTTGATGCGGTTGATGCGGTATCACATGGATAAGCTGGGAACGAGCGGAAGAAAAATCTATTTTGAGAAGCTGATAGGAGAAATAACAGGCCATATATCTGAATTTCCTGCGCACTTGGGCCTTTATGAGCAAGGAAAATTTGCTGTTGGATATTATCATCAAAAACAAGCTTTTTATACCAAGAAAGATAGTGAATAAAAGGAGATGTATTATGGAATTAACGAAACGTTATGACTTTGTATTGTTTTTTGATGTCAAGGATGGAAATCCTAACGGGGATCCTGATGCAGGCAATCTTCCAAGGATTGATCCAGAAACTGGAGAAGGGATTGTTACTGATGTTTGTCTGAAACGAAAGATCCGTAACTATGTTGGTTTAGTAAAAAGTGATCAACCTCCTTATGAAATCTACATCAAAGAAAAAGCTATTTTGAACAATACTAATAAGCGAGCATATATTGCTCTTGATGTTGACCTAGAGAAAGATACCGGAAAAAGAAAAGGTGGGGATAAAGTTGAAGAGGCCAAAGCATGGATGTGTCAAAATTTCTTTGATATCCGGACGTTTGGCGCTGTGATGACTACCAAGATTAATTGTGGTCAAGTCAGAGGGCCGGTTCAGCTGACCTTTGCTCGGTCTGTGGAACCAGTTTTTACTGCGGAACATAGCATTACAAGAATGGCTGTCACGACCGAAGAAGAGGCGGTCAAACAATTGGGGGACAACAGAACCATGGGAAGAAAATTTACCATACCCTATGGTTTGTATAAAGCCCATGGTTTTGTTTCGCCTACTCTTGCTAACCAAACCGGATTTTCAGCTGAGGATCTTGACCTTGTTTGGGAAGCATTGATAAAGATGTTTGATGTAGATCGATCAGCAGCTAGGGGATTGATGGCTACCCAGAGGTTGGTGGTTTTTGAGCATGAATCCATGTTTGGGGATAAGCTTGTGCAGGATCTTTTCGAAAGGGTATCTGTTAAGCGGAATGATGTTTCTTCTCCTGCTCGATCATTTGCTGACTATACTGTACTTCTTGATGATTCTCCATTGTTACAGGTTATGACAATGGCTAAAGCCTGAATCTATGACAATATTCCGCAGGATATCTATTTCCTGCGGGATAAATTGCTAATAGAGGATTCTAATAGTGTTCCATGATGACGAACTGCTCATGATTTCTTCGTTACAGCATGCTTTATTTTGTGAAAGACAATTTGCTCTAATTCATGTAGAGCAACTCTGGTGTGAGAATCTGTATACTGCAGAAGGCGCAATCCTACATGAACACGTACATGTTCCCCACCATGAATCCAGGAAGAAATTTTTACAGGAATACTCTTTACCCGTACGTTCTGACCAACTTGGTCTGATTGGTATCTGCGATTTAGTTGAATTGGAATTTGATTCAGTTAAAAAAATTAACAAAATCATTCCAGTTGAGTTTAAACGAGGACGTTCAAAGCCTTCTCATGTTGATATAGTTCAGTTATGTGCACAAGCAATATGTCTTGAAGAAATGCTTACGGTTTCTGTTTCTCTTGGTCAGATTTATTATTTACAAGAGCGAAGACGTATTGATGTCATATTCCCTACAGATCTTATCGAGGAAACCAAATCAACGATTATTCGTTGTAGAGAGATTCTTACAACTGGCAAAACTCCAGCTGCTGAATTCTCTCCAAAAAAATGTAATTGCTGTTCATTATTTGATATGTGTTTCCCAGCTTATGTAGGAAACCGGGAGAAGAGTGTTTCCATCTATATTGACAATCAGATTGTCCAGGGTAGAGAAGGAGAGATGGAATGAGAAAGCTGCTCAATACTCTGTATGTTACAACTCAGGGATCATACATTCACAAGGAAGGAGAGACGGTTGTTATAGAGGTTGGTGGAGAAAAAGTAGTACAACTTCCAATTCACACGATTGGAAGCATTGTCTGTTTTGGGAATGTGCTTTGCTCACCTTTTTTACTTGGTTTCTGTGCTAGTCAAGATATCTCGGTATCTTTCCTTTCCGAATATGGTAATTTTTTAGCTTCAATAAAGGCTCCTGTAAGCGGTAGTGTGTTGCTAAGAAGAGAGCAATACAGGTTTGCAGACTCTTCACAGCATGCTTTGCAGATAGCAATGAATTGTGTGTTAGGTAAGATCTCAAACTGTTGTGTTGTCATGAAAAGAACGATTCGAGATCATGCTGAGAAAGTAAATATACCGCATATTCATGCCGTTCTTCGAAGTGAAAATGATCTTATTAATAATGTTAGAAGGTCGAAGACTCTGGATGAACTCAGAGGGTATGAAGGATTGGCAGCTGCTAAATATTTTAGTGTATTCGATGAAATGATTGTGAGCCAAAAGACTGACTTTCCATTTATCAATAGAAATCGTAGACCGCCAACAGATAACGTTAACGCTCTTTTATCGTATATCTATACGATTCTCTCCCATGATGTAAGATCTGCCTTGGAAACTGTCGGATTGGATCCCTCGGTGGGATTTCTCCATAGTGATAGACCTGGCCGATATGGATTGGCGCTGGACCTTATGGAAGAATTCAGACCAGTTATTGCAGATCGGTTGGTTCTGTCTCTCGTAAACCGAGGCCAAGTAAAAGGATCTGATTTTACACAAGCAATCACAGAGGCGGTTACAATGAAAGATGACGCTAGGAAAACTGTGTTGGTTGCCTATCAACAGCGCAAACAAGAGAAAATTTATCATCCGTTTATTAAAGAGGACGTACAAATCGGACTACTCTTCTTCATTCAGGCAAATCTGCTGGCACGTCATATAAGAGGGGACATTGATGGATATCCGGCTTTCTTTTGGAGATAAGTATGTTGGTGGTAGTGAGCTATGATGTTATGGTTAGCAGTGAGAATGGGGCAAAAAGATTGAGACACGTAGCCAAGGAATGTACCAATTTCGGGCAACGTGTCCAATTATCTGTGTTTGAGTGTATAGTAGATCCAGCACAATGGGTAGTACTGAAAAACAGGCTTGAAAAAATCATCAATCATTCCACAGATAGCCTTAGGTATTATTATCTTGGAGCAAATTGGAAAAATAAAGTTGAACATGTTGGAGCGAAAGCAACAATCGACTTGGGCGGTCCACTAATTGTTTGATTATTTGATTGCGAACCTTAATGAAACACAAATTCCCATAGGGTTCGCAAATCAGTTATTTCACTTACTTATTGATATTTGTAATTCTTAGCGTAGGAAAGTGATTGCAGATAAAAAGTAAAAAATATAATTTCGCGTAATGCTTGAAATAAACATATATCTTATAATAATATTAAAAGTACGCCGTCGCACCCTTCACGGGTGCGTGGATTGAAACTGAAAAGTCGGCAGCTGCTGCCGCCGCGAGTAAAGTCGCACCCTTCACGGGTGCGTGGATTGAAACAAGCGCATTTCCGATTTACCCTTTGACACTGTAGTCGCACCCTTCACGGGTGCGTGGATTGAAACATGTGGTTAAGTGGTAATTCAGGACACAATTGGGGTCGCACCCTTCACGGGTGCGTGGATTGAAACATATATCAGGTCTTGTACTTGCTCATATGTAAGCGTCTTTTCATCGCCTATTACTGAATGACCCGCATTGCCATATCCTTTTCCTGGAGGATGCAGATATGGCAAAGGCAAAATTCCCGCTGAAGAAAAGGATCGAGCTGGTCGAACAGTGTTTC
>Ga0247841_10002058_pt1 | contig 41758 bp, 77 predicted proteins | sample LaCruzMarch2015__2_FD_192410 | JGI IMG/M metagenome (GOLD analysis project Ga0247841, IMG submission 192410) | Freshwater microbial communities from meromictic Lake La Cruz, Castile-La Mancha, Spain - LaCruzMarch2015_18m | ecosystem: Environmental > Aquatic > Freshwater > Lake | place: Spain...
AAAGGAGTTTAAATGAAACAGTTTAAGAACGCTCATGTCGCAAGAATTATTGAAGATGTATTGAATGGAAAGCCAATTATCATTGTTGATGACTATAATCGTGAGAATGAGGGTGACCTTGTTTTAGCTGCAGAAAAGGCTACAATTGATAATCTTGCTTTTATTAAAAGAGAAGCTGGTGGATTGATGTGTATTCCTGCAGTTGGTGAGATTTTTGATCGCTTACAGATTCCTATGATGACTGATAAGCCAACTGATCCATTTGGAACACCATTTACACTTTCTTTTGATGCAAGAGATAATGCAACAACGGGTATGAGTATCAGTGATCGTCTTGAAGTTGTTAAGCTTTTGCTTAACAAAAACACTAAACCAGAACAGCTATGTAGACCTGGACATATGTTCGGATTAAGACCAAAAAAAGGACTTCTTACTGAAAGACGTGGCCATACAGAATCTTCAATCGAAGTGTGTAAACTTGCTGACTTACAACCAATTTCTATTATTATTGAAATCATGAATAAAGATGGTTCTATGTCTCGCATGCCTGATCTTGAAGTTCTCGCTGCAAAGTTCAATCTTAATATAATTTCAGTTGAAGAAATTTATAATGAGGTATATAACTAATGGATCAAAAGCTTGTGACAAGAGCGTATAATTCATTTGAGTTCGATCTTCACACAAATCGAATTACAAAGAAGAGTTCTAATTCTAAATTACAACTTGAATATGAATACTTTCAGCAAATAGAAAAAGATTGTGGTCATCTTAGTGCACTATTTCCAAAAGTTATAGATTATTGGACAGAAGATGGTTGCAAGACTTATCATCTAATGATGGAATATTATGCTTATCCTAATTTAGGAATGGCTATGATAGACGACACACAATCGTCTTTCATATCACTTGATTTCTGGAAAAGTGTTGCTCACAAGCTTTATAAATTGATAACGGAAGATTTTAATGGTTGTGAAGAAGGCAAAACTCCGTACACTAACCGATATTCTCGAGATATGTATGTTAATAAAACAGAACGAGAGTATAACGCTCTTAAAACTAATTTTGAATTTTTCTCCAATTTGTGTAGTGAGAAAGAATTAATAATAAATGGAAAAAAATGCTTGAACTTTGAAGTTATTTGGAATGATATTAAAGAATACATTGAAAAAAGTCTTTGTAGAGATATTCCATTTTACGTTATTCATGGTGACATGTGCTTCTCAAATATTCTTTGTGGAATGTCTTATAATAATGAACCAATCTTTAAGTTCATCGATCCTCGTGGTAGTTTTGGTTCATTAGGTGGAGTATACGGAGATCCTTTGTATGACGTTGCTAAACTGTTTCACTCATTTGAAGGCATGTACGAGTTTATCATAAACGACAAATTTTCATTAACTGAAATAACTCCACTAAAAGAATATTTATACTCATTTGATTGTGATTTGTTAGCTAAACATTTTCTTCAAGGAATATTTGAGAAACAGTTTAATGATTTTGATCTCACTCGAGTTCGGTTAATTGAAGGTCTTATTTTTGTTGGAATGTGTGCAAGACACTATGATAGTTTAGACCGTCAAAAAGTGATGTATATGACTGGTTTGTCTATTCTTAACGACATTTACAAGGAGATAAAATGACTCCATTCGAAAACAATATTGATATTGTTGTGTTGATGGCTGGAAATGGATCTCGATTTGAAAATAGTGAGTATAAAACTCTAAAGCCTTTAATTAATATAAAAGGTAAAACAATTCTTGAATGGACATTAAGTTCACTACCAAGAGAAGAACTTGAAAAACAGTTTATAACATTCGCTATCCGCACAGAACATGATAATCAATATAACCTTGTTAATTTTGTGTCAAGTTTGTATCCGTTCACAGATTATAAAATGTTCAGCCATCTTACAAGAGGCAATTTAGATACAGCTCATTCAACAATATCATCTCAAGCATATATTGGTGAAAAACCTATTCTCTTTTTAGACTCTGATAATTTACACTCTTCACAGCATTTTTTTGAGTTTATCAAAAAAATTAAACATGAATTTTTTGCTGCAACATGTTATTTTGAACCAATTGATGATAGTTCCAAATGGTGTTTTGCTCAAATAGATGAAGCTACTGGCAGAGTAAAAGATATTAAAGAGAAAGATCCAACAGCACTTGCAAAAGGTTATAAACCTATTATTGGTGTATTCTATTTTAGCTCAGTTAATATGTTTCGTAAATTAGCTAAAAAAATTCTAAATACAAAAGATCCTGTAAATGGTGAGTTTTATATGTCACAAGTTTTTCAAGAATATTTAGATAATGAGATTCCAGTGTTTGCTTATAAAGCAGAGACAATGATACCACTTGGTACTCCAGAGGATGTTTCGATCTTTGCTAAAACATAAATAGAAGAAATAAGAAGGACAGCAGTTGCAACTGTTTCTTTGCCACATCAAAGATTACTTCTATTTCTCACTTTTATCCTATGTGGAGGCATCTTGTGCGCAAAGTATTAACTACAGAAGAATTCATTCAAAAAGCTAAAACTGTTCATAACGATAAATATGATTATTCTAAAACAGTATACGTAAAAGCTATGACAAAGATCTGTATAAAATGTCCAATACATGGAGATTTTATCCAAACACCAAATAATCATATTAACGTAAAACAAGGGTGTCCTAAGTGTGGTGTTAAACACCGGCCACAGAATAAACCAGCAACCTTAGAGCAGTTTATAAAAAAAGCTAAACAAGCACACGGAAACAAGTATGATTACTCAACTGTGTTGTATGTAAACAATAGCACCAAAGTTCAAATTATTTGTTATAAACATGGTGCTTTTTGGCAAGCTCCTGACATGCACACTTCATGCAGAACAGGTTGTCCAAAGTGCTGTGAGTCAACCGGAGAGTCGTTTATAAGAGTTTGGTTAGAGCAACACAATATAAATTTCTTAAAACAGAAAACATTTAGAGAATGTGTTAATCCAAAAACTAACAAAATGTTAAAGTTTGACTTTTATTTAACAGAAAAAGACACCTGTATAGAATATGATGGTATACAGCATTTTATTGAGGGTGTTGGTAGAGGCGTAGGAGGTCGACATATAACAACAGAAAATGAATATATAGATACTTGTTACAAAGATAACATAAAAAATGAGTTTTGCTGTAGTAAAAATATAAAATTAATTAGAATCAAATATGATCAAAATATTGAAACAATTTTAATGAAAGAGGTTAATAATGGGACAATTCTTTTTTGACACCGCTTCAGTAGATTATATTTCTGACGCTTGGAGAAAGCTTTGGGGATATGTTGATGAGAAGGATGTATTGGGAGTAACAACCAATCCATCAGCATTTGGCAAAGTTAATATTAAGACAATGGAAGAAGCACTTGATCGGACCAGTGCTCTCTGTCGTTTAATTACCAAGATTAGAGATGATGGTAAAGGTGTTGTTTATGTACAGCCACCATATTCAAAGATGACTATTCATGAGATGGCTATGTGGGTTAACATGTTTCAATCTGCAAGTGATGGTCGTACAAAGATTGCGTGCAAACTACCTCCATACTATAAAGTTCTATCCTCAATGAATCAAATTGAAACAGAAGCTTTCAAGACAGTTAAACAAAATATTGATTTCAATGTTACTGGTCTTGCTGATTGTGCAACAGCTGCAATGGCTGCAACATTTAAGCCCCGTTATATAAGTGTCATTATTGGTAGAATGGAAGAAAAAGGTATTGATGCTAAAGAGCAAATTAATTTCATTCGTCAATTCACAGACTCAAAGACAGAAATAATCACTGGTGCTATGAGAACAGTAGCTGGTGTTAAGTGGGCTTGTCAATATGGAACAGTTCCAACTATTGGAACAAAAGTATTTGATTTAATATTTGATGAGGTAGGTGCTAAGAACTTTAACACTTTATGGGACGATCATGTCTACATGACTCCAACTAATACAGCTCCTATAGTCACAAAAGACATGCTTGATTTATCAGAAGCTTTCTTTGTTCAGATGGATCAACTTGGTAATGATTTATATGTTGATTTTGTGAAAGAGCTTGGAAAGAAGAAAACTGTTGAAGGTCCTCAAGCCTGGAAAAAAGGAGATTCACTTTCTACTCCAGTTCGTCCAACAGGGAGTCATTAACATGCACGGAGTTAAAACTGTCTTTGTTGACATAGATGGTACTATATGGACTAACTTTGGTATGGGTATGAGCATTCAATTAGACCTAACTAAGTCAGCTGATATTCTTCCTGGTGTTAAAGGAAAGTTTGATGAGTGGGAACATGAAGGTACTAAAATCATTCTCACAACTGGAAGAAAAGAGTGTTATAGAGCTGAAACCGAAGCCAAATTAAAAAGCTTCGGTTTATATTGGGATCAATTGGTTATGGGGTGTGGTGGCGGACCAAGAATTTTAATTAATGATAAGAAACCAAATGGAGAGTTGACGGCTTTTGCCGTCAACTTGGACCGTAATGTCGGTCTATCTGGAGTTAAAGAATGAAGGTAGCGTTGTGTTTAAGTGGTCATATAGTAGAAATATAAATACTTTCTAAAGGAGGTATTTATGAGTAAAAAAATGTCGTTGTGTGATTTTATTAATAGATCTGTTGTTGCTCATAACAATGAGTATGATTATTCATTAGTTGATTTTGTGAACACTTCAACTAAAGTTAAAATTATTTGTAAAAAGCATGGATTGTTTGAGCAAACTCCAGTATGTCACTACAAAGGAAATGGGTGTCCTCAGTGCTATTTGATAAGAAAAAGGGATTTTCATAATCATCCTGAAAAACACAGTATAGATTGCAAATGTGTGAAATGTACAAAAACTCTATCTCTTCAAGATTTTTTATTGAAATGTAAAAAAGTTCATGGTGACACTTATGATTATTCGAAAGTTGCTTATACACAATATCACAAAAAAGTTTGTGTTATTTGTACATGTCATGGAGAGTTTTGGATAACACCGAGCAACCATTTAAATGGAAATGGTTGTAAAAAATGTGCAATAAAACATAATAAGCAAAATCAGCCAAAAAGCAATTTGGAGTTTATTTCAGATGCTAAAAGTGTACATGGCTGTTTATATGATTATTCAAAAGTTAATTATATAAACAATATAGAAAAAATAATTATAGTGTGTAAAAAGCACGGTGTTTTTGAACAGATACCAACAAACCATTTAGCGGGCAATGGATGTCCCAAGTGTAAAGAATCTCATGGAGAACGAAAAATTCGAAAATTTTTGGATGATAACTTTATCAGTTATATTAGACAAAAAACTTTTGATAAATGTGTAAACCCTAAAACGAATAGAAAACTTAAATTTGATTTTTATTTACCAGATCATAATATGTGTATAGAGTTTGACGGTGAACAACATTTTAACTGTGGATTTAAGATGAATGGTAAGTTTGTTATAACAGATGATTATGTTAGAAGCATTAAGTATAGAGATGAGTTGAAAAATGTGTATTGTTTTAACAATAATATAAATTTAATTAGAATTAAAAATAATGAACTCATTGAACAAAAAATAAAGGATTATATACATAATGGTTAAATCTGTGGCTTTATGCCTCTCAGGGCACATGCGCTCATATGAACAATGTTTTCCATCTCTTAAACAATACGTAATAGATCCATTAAAGGCTGATGTTTTTATTAGTACATGGGATACTCTTGGATACTGGAAACAGCTAACTAATGATGAGTTGAATAGTAAGAAAGTTAGTTTAAATGAATTGGGTTTTGATGAGTCTGGAAAAGTTAATGAAGATAATGTTAGACATTTATATGATCCAGTAGTGTTAAAAGTCCACTCTTTTTCAGAAAAAGACTCATATTTTACACAGTATGCTAATTTATTTTCAAAATATATTGATGCTGATAAATGGTATTATAGGTTGAAAAATTTTTATTCAATGTACTGGAAAGCTTACAATTGTTTAGATCACTGTAAACAAGTTAGTGAATGTATTTATGGGTACGATTTGGTGATTCGAACACGTCCAGATTTAATGTTTAATTCATCACTACCATTTATTGATAATTATGATAAAGGTTATTTGTATGTGTGTGACAACTATGCTGAACGAGGAACACTTGGAGATATCTTTTTTGCAGGATCAATTGATAATTTAATTAAATATCATTCTGTCATATACAACCTTGAAGAGTTATTAAGTGTCAATAAAGTATTTAATCCACATCAATTAGTAAGAAGTCAATTAGAATTTAGAGACATTCCTTACAAAGTAATTCATCTGAATGTAAGTTTAAACAATTCAAAAAACAAATATTGTGAACAAGGAAAGTTTTAAATGAGAGTAGCTCTTTGTATCTCAGGTCAACCACGTTTTTTTGAAAAAGGTTTTGTGTACATTAATAATTGTATAATTAAACCTTTTCAACCAGATGTATTTATGCATATTTGGTATGATAAGGATCATGTTGGAAAACCGTATTCATGTGCTCCATGGAATAATGGTATTAGTGATAACATCAAACCTCATACAATGGAAGCTCTAAAGCATATATATAACCCCAAACTATCAATATTTGAACCAGAGAAATTTTGGGATAATAACTTACAGCGATCATATGAATCTAATAAAGGCAGACAATACAGCTTTATAACTTTCAGTCAATTCTATTCAATAATGATGGCTAATGAACTAAAAAGACAGTATGAACGTGTAAATAGTTTCAAATATGATTGGGTTATTAAAATTAGAACTGATTGGGCTATTGAAACTCTGCTTCCTTTACAGCAAATGGCTCGATCAAGTGTATATGTTCCAGATAATTGTCCAGATCCAAAATATTTTAACGATCAGTTTGCTGTTGGAACATCTGAAAATATTGATGTATACTCAAGCGTATTTCCAAATATTGATAATTATTGGGTTCATGATGGAGTTAGATTAGTTGGAGAAACTATGGCCACTCATCACTTGCAGGTTAATAAAGTATCTTATATACCTCTCCCAATCAGCCATAGTATTATTAGGAGTTAGATTGAAAACGTTTTTAATCAATTTTGCAAATGAAAAGTTTGAGAAGAGAAGAAAAGTCAATTCTCAAAGTGGACTAAATAGTGGGTTTGATCACTGTGTTGAATATACATCTAATATGTTTCCTTTATTTTATAGAAAGTATAAACATATTCTTGATCAACCAAGAGGCTGTGGATATTGGCTGTGGAAGCCTTATATAATACTTCAAACATTATTACAGGTGAATGATGGTGATGTTGTAATGTATAGTGATTCAGGAGCTACATTCATTAATTCTATACAGCCTCTTGTCGACACATGCTTGAGAGAAGAAATTGTTTTATTTGAGTTGAATGGAATACCTCTAAAATCATATACTAAACGAGATTGCTTCTATTATATGTGGGGTAACACAATTGAATATCACAATACAAATTTTATAACAGCATCTTTTCAATTATATAAAAGATGTGAGCGATCAATAACTTTCGTTGAAAAATATTTAAAATGGTGCTGCAACGAAGATGTACTGACAGATAAACCCAATACATGTGGTCTACCAAACCTTCCTGAGTTTAAAGATCATAGACATGATCAATCAGTGTTGACAATTTTAGCTAAACATAATGATATTAAATTACACGCTGATCCAAGTGAATACGGCAACAATCATAGACATCTTTATGATAACAGCAACTACGGTCAAATAATTTGGCACCATCGATGAATTATAAATATTAGAAATGTTAAAGGACAGCGGAGTCATGACCGTTTCTTTGCCATACCGAAGATTACTTTACATTTCTCACTTTAAACCAGTATGGAGGTTCAACTATGAGTAAACACACTACAGACGATTTTGTCAAAAAAGCTATTATAGTACACAACAATAGATATGATTATTCTTTAGTTCAGTATATTGACTCTGTTTCAAAAGTAAAAATTATATGTCCTATACACGGTGTATTCGATCAAACACCCAATATACATATACAGGGTGGTGGTTGTAAAAAATGTGTATATGATTATTATCACAATAAGTATTCTTTGACAACCAATAAATTTATTCAGATAGCGTTACAAGTGCACAGTAATAAATATAATTATTCTAAAGTGAATTATGTTAATAACCACACAAAAGTTTGCATTATCTGTCCAGAACATGGAGAATTTTGGCAGATTCCTGTTGACCATATTAGATCAAAAAGAGGTTGTCGTCGCTGTAAAAAAATAGGTGGTAATATAAGAGATACAGCAGCATTTATAAAACAATCTATTGAAATTCATGGATATAAATATGATTATAGTGATACTATATATAAAAATATTAGAAATAAAGTTACTATCTTTTGCTATGAACATGGATCTTTCACTCAGAGTCCACTTCTTCATTTAAGGGGATGTGGCTGTCCTGTATGTAAAAATTCTAAAGGTGAGCAAAATATAAAAAGTATTTTAGATCAAATTAATATTAAATTTGTGCTGCAAAAAACGTTCAATGATTGCAAAAATCCAAAAACTAATTATAAATTAAGATTTGATTTTTATTTACCAGATTACAACACGTGTATAGAGTTTGATGGAAAACAACATTTCAAAGAGGGTGTAGGATCTTATTTGGTTAATCATATATTAACAATCGAAGAATATGAAGAAGTTGTTTACAGAGATTTGATCAAGACAATATATTGTGCACAAAATAATATTAATCTAATGAGAATTAATTACAAACAAAATATAAAACAAGAGATGATAAAGATAATAGAGGGGTTTAAATGAATTTTGAACAAAAACATTATAGTGTAGGAGATCCTAAAGCTGAAGAGACTGCACACATACATGTAGTTGAGAATTTAAAAGAAGGATGTGTTGTTGAGATTGGAGTTCTTCTTGGTCACACAAGTGGTTTACTTTCAAGAGCTAATCCATCTATACAGGTGTTTGGAATAGATCCACTTATACCTGATAGCTGTAATAAGTCTTTAGTTGGAAATGAATGGGCAATTAAAAATAATACAATTGGTTGCTCTAACTTTACGTTCATAAAAGATTATAGTTTCAATGTTGTAAAGAGCTGGAATAATCCTATTTCTTATCTATTCATTGACGGTTCACATCTATACAATGATGTTAAACAAGATTTTGAACAATGGTATGAATGTGTAATGCCTGGTGGAATTATATCGCTTCATGATTCAGCAATGAATAGAGGCGGTTTATATTTCTGGGAAGGTCCAAGTAAACTTGCAGATGAACTAATATTTGACGATCGATTAGAGTACATTAAAACAATTTGCACCCTAACATTTTTTAGGAAGAAATAAATGAATTTAAAATATGATTTATTAAAATGGTCAGAAAGTTATGAAGATACTCCTTACTACAACTTAGGCATTACTTGTGCTTTTAGACAACTATGTTGGCATGATGAGCTGCTTCGTAAACACAGAGAGTTTATTGAAAATGATGCTACTATAACTGCTTTCGGTGATAGATGTGTTCAATATATTTTCAAGCTTTGTGTTGATGAAATGCCAAAAGATTTTAAATTCCTTGAAATCGGAATTTATAAGGGTCAAATTATTTCTCTGGTTCAAGCTTTAGCTACAAGAACTAATAGAGATGTTCAAATAATTGGAGTAACACCATTAAGAGATCCAGAATTTAATAACAATGAAGATAGAATGCCTGATATTATTAGATTGTTTGATTCACTTAACATAACACGTGATAACACTGATATTATTGATGGACGATCTCAGACTCCTTCAGTTGTAGAAAAGGTTAAAACATTTGGTAAGGTTGATCTAATGTTCATTGATGGTGATCATTCGTATAATGGTGCTTTCTTTGATATGAACGTCTATGCAGCCCAATTAAAATCTGGTGGATTACTTGTAATTGACGACACAAACAACTTTAAGAACTTCCCTCATCTTTATGACCCAATTCATAAGAGAGAAACTTTATTCACAGGACTTGAAGATGTGTCAAGAGCCACAAGAGATGCTTTAGAAAACAACCCACAATTTGAAGAACTATTAGCGTGCATGCACGTAAGAATATTTCAGAAGGTATAAAATAGTTCTAAACATAAATAGTAGAAATAAGAAGGACAGCGGAGTCGACACCGTTTCTTTGCCACATCAAAGATTACTTCTATTTCTCACTTTTATCCTATGTGGAGGTTCTTATGAAGAAGCTTACAACAGAAGAATTTATTGAAAAAGCAAGAAAAATACACGGAAACTTGTATGATTATTCTAAAGTTAATTATGAACACAGCAACAAGAAAATTAAAATTGTTTGTGTGAAGCATGGTGTATTTGAGCAAACATCAAATAATCATATTAGTGCAAAACAAGGGTGTCCTAAATGTGCTATTAATAATAAATTTGATAACAATAAAATATTTATAGAAAAAGCAAATAAAATTCATGATAATGTATATGATTATAGTTGTGTAATATATACTAATTGTTTTAAGAAGGTTTGCATTATTTGTCCAAAACACGGAAAGTTTAATCAAACTCCAGTAGCTCACTTAAATAGTAAACATTGTTGGTAGAGATATTATAAAAAATAATTATTGTATAACTAATAATATAAAGTTAATCAGACTTAAATATAATGATAATATACAAGATATAATTGTCAAATTTCTGACAAAAATGGAAGGAAATATATAATGAATTCAGAATTATCTCTTTTAGCTGCAAAATTTAATACCGCTAAATACAGAATGGGATATAGTGGTAAAAATTATTTAGATGTTTATGACTATTATTTGAAGCACATGAGAAACAGCAATATATCTCTTTTAGAGTTGGGTATTCTTGATGGCAATAGTTTAAGGATGTGGAAAACATACTTTCAAAATGGTGTTATATATGGTGTAGATATTAATCCACATAGTATGGTTTCTGGAGAAGATAGAATTTTTACGTACATGTGCAGTCAAGATAGTAAAGAAGTTCTTAACACTTATTTCAGAAATGATAGCATAGATATTATTGTAGATGATGCATCTCACGTCAATGAACTTACGTTAAAGTCGTTTGATATCCTTTTCCCCAAAGTAAAAAGTGGAGGATATTATATAATTGAAGATTTAGAAACATCATACTTAAACTTAGAAGAATATAATGTTAGAGCAAGTTGGCCTGGTATGAATTATAATAGACCTGATGTTCAATACAATAATAATCGTGAAGATATGAATAACTGTTTTATGTCATTAGTTAAACAAATGGATTTTGGTCAAGGAAATGTTAAATCGATGCACTTTCATCATCAAATGTGTATCATTGAAAAGGTATAATAATGTTGAATAAAAAACCGCATGATGGTACTGGTCAAAAAAGAGGACCATACAAAGAGAAAAAATATAGTGAGAAGTTTAAAATATTTGTTGATCTGGATGACACATTAGTTGATCTAAGTGGTCCCCTCAATGATTATTTTGGAGTAAAAACTCATACTGAACTGCTGCAAAAATATTCTCGTGAAGATATAGAGTACTGGTTCAAAGAGCAAGATGTTACTTTCTGGACTAACCTTAAACCGATGTCTGATTTTGGAGTGATGTGGTATTTTTTAAAAAGGTTTCAATTTATAGTAATAAGTGTTACTAATCGATTTCCTGGAGCTCTTCCAGGAAAGATAAAATGGATTGTTGAGTATCTTGGTCCTGTATATGCTCAACAAGCTATCCTATTAGATACTGCTGAAAAGGGTAAGTACGCTTCAAGCAATAGTATTTTAATTGACGACTATGATAAAAATTGCAATGATTGGGTCGCTAATGGAGGTATAGCTATTAAGCATGAGAACGCTGTATCCACCTTAAAACAGCTGAAGAGTATTCTTCGCACCAACTAAAACATAAATAGTTATGTTACATTATTTACAATGGTTACATAATCTAAGGAGGATATAAATGGATATTAGAAAATTAATGGCAGAAGACGCTGGAAGATACTTTGGTTTGGTTAAGCCAATAAATGAAGCTTCTGCAAAAGTAGATGTTGAAAAGGCTAAAGTCACAAATAGCTTTAATGAAAAAGATGACGAAGACGAAGATGAAGATGACGAAAAAGTCAAAAAGGGCAAGAAAAAAGATAAAGAAGATGAAGATGACAAAGAAGATATGAAAGAGGCTAAAGCTGCAGATGATGACGAAGACGATAAGGACGATAAGAAAAAAGATAAAGATTCTGATGAAGATGATGACAAAGAAGATATGAAAGAGGCTAAAGCTAAGAAGAAAAAGATGATGGCTAAAGAAGCCGGCAAGTATATGTATTAATTGTTAGATCCAGGTAAGAGAAAGGCGCTCAATGCACCTTTCTTTCTATCTCTGTTTTGTAAATACACTCCCACTTAGTATCTTGATGAACTAATTTTTCCATCGCTACACGAGCTTCTTCAAATGTCCTGTGTACAATTGTAACTTTAATTGACACAGTTGATCCATAACGATATAAATGCTCAGCATCCATCCAGAACCATAGAACTTTCCGCTGGACCTTTGATAAAAAAATTCTTCGAACTGGCTTCTTAATGACAGAAAATATGTATAAAAATATTATTTATAGAGATAGTGTTAAAAATATATACTGTGTAGATAATAATATTAATCTGATAAGAATAGCATATTATAATAATGTTGAAAATAATCTGACTGAAAAATTAATTCACCAATAATATTTCATCATATAACATTTGATACTTGTTTTGATAGCACCAAAAATCGTGCCAATGCCCGTAGTATTGCTTTTTAAAATTAAGCTTATCTACAATTTCTTGAAGATATTTAGAAACTGTATCATACTCATTGTAGTGAAAAAATTGCAGTAATCCCAACTCTTTACAATATTGTTTATTGATGTTGATCGGTCCGGTATGAGAAACAACATAATCAACTTTCCAATTATAAGCATCTAAATTATTGAATCCTCTTTCCATTTCAGCATGAGATGGAAGCTCTTGTGGCCACCAACTCTCACCAATAACTCTACCAGGCTTATCAATCGAATAAGCTCCTCCAAAGCTGAAAAATGTTTTACCATCTATATTATATACTTCACCTCTTTTAAGAAAGAAGATGCTATCCGATACTTGTTGAACTGGAGACCCAAACATATCAATTTCTGGTAAACAACCAATAAGGTTGTAATTTTCATGATTGCCACCAACTACCAAAGTAGTCCAAGGCTTTTCACTTAACCAATCAATCCAGAATTCTTCTTCTTTAGTTCTTTTGTAATTCCAAAGAAGTCCGAAGTCTCCTAAAATGATTAATGTGTCACTCTTCGTAAGAGTCTTTCCCTCAGGAAAAAGAAAAGAACCCAATTTCTGAAATTCTCTTCCATGAGTATCACCAGTAACATATACCATTTAATATCTCGATATAAATTTGTTAAACTTCATCTGCTGCTCAAGAACATTAGTGTGATTTTCGACCGCTGTTGTTATCTGGTCCAGCTTAGTAGTTAGACGATTTACTTTGCTATTAATATACATTAGAAATAAGCAAAGAGCAACACAACATAAGAATAAAACTGTAGTTATAATAGATAAGAATATCATCACTTCTTCACCTTTGGAATTAAGTATAGTTCCTTATCACATTGTTCACCATCATCTTGAACTGTCAATTGACCATTATATATTTCAACATCTTTTCCAAATGGGCGAGCTTCATTTCGAGCATCACTTAGTTTCTGAAACGGACCAATATACTTATTATTAATTTTAGCAAAGAATCCACTTGTTAATTTCAAATTTTAGCCTCCACATCATGTTCATGTTCTAAATTAGATTGACACACGTAATCAACGACATCATGTTTATGATCCGGAATTTCTTCATCACAACCATTATACCTGCAAGAAGTAGTGTAACCATTTCCATCTTCATCAACCTCAACTAAGTGATAATGAAATTCATCTGTACTTGTTGTTCTGATTCGAAATGTAACACCCATGTCATTCTCCGATCATTTTAAGAAGAATAGGCTCACCTGTTTTAGGACATGTGCCCCAATGAGATGGTAATTTCACACTATCAACCTTTATAAATCTTTTGAATTCGATCAGCTCGTGATTTTCTTCACATCTTGGACAATCATTAATCATACATGAGAAAGTTTCTGTCATGATACATTCCTTTTGTGATGATAAAACATATTCGCTGAGAGCATCATTAATATTTTGGTCATATTTAATTCTTAATAGATATATGTTATTAATTTTACAATATTGATCTTTTATTGCATCTCTAAATGAGGCATCATCATACTCTTCTTGTGTTATAACATGTTTATAACTTCCAATAAACCTACCTACACTTTCACTAAAATGATGAATACCATCAAACTCGATGCACATGTTATAATTGGGTAAATAAAAGTCAAACTTTAATGGTTTATTGGTCCTTGGATTTTTGCACATTTTATTGAAATGGTGTTGTCTAACATATGATATATTGTGCTGATCTAAAAATAATTTAACGGTATCTTCACCTTTCGATTCTCGACATACTGGACATCCACATTTCTTTGATAAATGTTTATTTGGTGAAACTAAAAAATATTCTTTGTGGGTGTTACAAAATACTGACACTTTAGTATAATTGTTTTTGTACTCGACTTTTGAGTAGTTATATTTATTTCTATGAATTTGCACTGCTCTTTCGATAAAAATATCTCTATTATGAGTTCGAGATATTTCAAAGCATTTTCTACAACCCATTCCTCTTAAATGTACATCAGGTCTTTGTAGAAACTCTCCATGTTCTGGACATATAATACAGATCTCTTCACTGTTTTTAACATATATTGAGTGAATATAATTGTATTTGTTGTTATGTACTAAATTTGACCTGCTAATAAATTCTTCGGTAGTAAGCTTTTTACCTTTCATAAGATACCTCCATACTGGTTATAAGATTAGAAATGTTAAGTAATCTTTGGTATGGCAAAGAAACGGTAGCTAACCGCTGTCCTTAATCATTTCTAATATTTATAATTATGGATATTAAACATCAGTAAATGTTGCAATCTTAGGTTGTGTGACTAAGTTCCCAACAAAATAGCACTTCGGTAGCGAAAATCCTACCAACCCCAACTAACAGCTGATTTGGGCGCTCTTACTGATGTTTAACAATAGCTGTTGAAACATTTTTCACAACTCTATAACACTCTATACATTGAACCTTTTCACCTGTCTCAGTTTCAGTCCAGTCAATTTTAAATAAGTATTCTCGCTCAGACTTCTTATCTTTAATTCTAATATCAGTTTGAGCATCTTTAACAACAGATGTTAAAGCGTGCCATAAAGGTGTATTAGGTGTTAGATTTACTCTTATCATATACCTCAGCCAATTTCAGTTTGAGTTTACGAACATCAATATTTTTACCACACTTTACGCAAGCAATATATGGGATATGACATTTTGTGTATGCTATTTCCACAGCTTTATGATCACAAAACGTTTCTTTCAGATACTGTTTGATAAATGAAAGCATAATCTACTCCTTGTTAGCCTTTTCAGCCTTATTAGTTTTAGAGTTTATAATGATACCCCATCTACTTTGGAGAATATCTTTTACTTTCCATGGAAATTCATCATATATTTTTTCAAATCTACTTCTTGTACATGCAATCGGTGACTTAAAATGGCTTTTGAAGAAACTCCAATGATCTTTACTAATTAGTTTTAATAGATGTGGGTTAGTTATATACACTACAGCAGCTTCACACCATTCTTCGTCTGCACTTCTTGTTGAGTTATTATTTAAAAACAGTCTACGAGTTGCAAACTTTTCATTGAACTCTTTTTGCATATCCACAAACACAACGTTACTAATTAAGTGGCAGAATTCATGAATAGTGACTCCAAACATAGACAAATCATTATAGCTATAAGGGTAGTGATCTCCATTTTTCTGATCAACATCTTCACACATTAGTGGATTGATATAAAGGTTGTATTTATCTTTGTTAGCGTATGAATAGTAACCACAATTATCACGATCATTCATATCAATACAGACAGTAATAGGCTTAATATAAATGTTGTTAATTTTAATAAACTTCTTAATGAGTGCAATAGCACTCAAAAGTCTGTCATCAATATTAGCAACATCGACTTTAACGTTGTGTAAATTTACCATTTCATCCTCCTATTCGTTGAGAGCTCATGCATCCTAAATAATCAACTCCCAACCAATCGGAAGGGCTTTCAACTCATCTGATCCACATAATTACCTATGTTTAAGAGATTTTTACTTTTCAGATTCGATGGTGACTCTGTTATCTTTTGTACCAATAACAATATCACTTGTACCAATAACAACACAAACCATTAGAAACACTACAATAAGAAGGAACACAAGTGCTCTCATTTTTTAATTTTCTCCCATGAACGAGTAGAATCTGGCTTCACAACGAGCTCATATTGAACCTTATTGTGAATTAAAATATCGAGTTGTCCTGCTTTATACGATCTTTCAGAAATAATACTACACAATAAGAATAGCAGTACACATGTTAAAAGAACTGTAGATGAAATCATAGTGAAAAATTTATCAGCAGCGTCAGCTTTTTCAAATTCAATGTTAGACATTTCTCTCCCCATCATAAATGTGTTTGATTGTTGGAAATCGAAGTCCTTGTTTACCATTTTTATCAACTGATTTTTCAAAATATTGAACAGTTGCGGTTAATCCAATAAGACTGTTACGTCGATTGAACCAGCTAATTCTCTCACTAATACTAAAACCAGATCCTACAGAACTGGTAGCTCCTTCATCATTAATCTTAACGATGATGTTGGTCAAAGTTTTGATTGTCTCTTCCAGACCAGTATCAGCATTGATTACTCGAAACGGACCAACTTCAGTTCCAACAATTTCAAACTCATCATCATGAAACTTTTTAAGCTTGAGCATGTATCGACTTCTCTTACCCTCATAAGGTCTATCTCCATCACGAATGATCAGACCTTCCCAACCCTTTTCATCAGCCATAGATATAAGCTCAGACAAATGATCATCACCTTCAACAAATATCTGATCAACAACTTCGATTTTGTCAGACACACCATCAAAATATTGCTTGAGCAAATTGCTTCTTGTTGAAAAGTTAGTGTTAGAGAACTTATTCTTGAAATCTTCTACAGGCAGAAAGTCAAACACAAGGTACTTAGGATTTTCTATGGTGTGGTTCTTACGTTTGATCTGAGATACGATGGACTTAAAATCCTCTTTGCCGTTCGAATCAACGATTGCCACTTCACCGTCCAAAACAAAGTCATCAAGACCTGTCTGATCCTTTAGTCTCAATATCTCATCTTTGAGAACATCAAGACCAAGAAATTCGTTTCCAGTACGGCTCCAAAACGTTACACTTTTACCTTCAACAATACAGATACAACGACAATTATGAACCAATATATCATTAGCAAAAAAGTTATGGTTATCTTCAATTTCGAGGTCATATTTATCTCTATTTTCTACAACTTCAATGGAAACAATTTCATCAATCATGTTTTTCTTCCTTATTTTTTATAAAATCTGTAATTTTTTGTCTTAGAGTTTCAATATTCTTCAGTTCACTTTCCCAAATAACCATAACATCAAATCCAAATTGTTGTATATGGTTTATTCTTATTTCATCAAAATTCCATATTTCTTTTGCTGTCTTTCTACCTTCCCATTTTGGAAATTCATCTGTTTCAATATAAATTGATGGATTAGCATGCCAAAAATCTCCGTAAATCTCTATTATAATATCAAAATCTAAAAGTAAAATATCAACGATAGGAGAAAAAGTTTTATTTAGATCAACATTAAAACCATAGCATAGATTGGATTTTTCATTTTTATGCTTTATTTTCCAACCTTTTAATAAATTGCTTAAAGTTTTATGAGGTTTACTCAATCTACCTCTATTCTTTTTTGAATGCTCAGTTGGTATATGTGCAGTTTTACTAACTCCATATTTTTCCATCAGTCCTTTTTCAGCTATACTGACTCCATCTTTACCAGCAAAAATATTTTTTCTTCCGTAATGTTTAAAAAATGTGTCTACTTTTTTCTTTTTAACATCATTTGATTGTGATGCATTGATGCATCCGAATTTCTCAACACAAGTGTTATTATATTTCTCTCTCACATGTGTGCTATTAGCTGTTTCTTTAATAGTCGGAGTTTTAATGTTATATTTTTTACTCCAAGAAATTATTAATCCTGGTGTTGGTGCAATATTGTATTTTTCTCTAACTAATTCACACAATCTACTGGAAGTAAATTTTAAACTAAACCAATGTTTCAATAATCTTTCTGTTATCACAGCTTCTAATTTAGATTTGTAAATATGGCATTTTCCATAATGACCCTCTACTGAATTTTCAGAGTGAAAAGCTTTACCACAATGTTTACAAGTAAAGGAAAGATATTGTAGTCTCTCCTCATTAGTATGACATTTACTTAAATGAGATGACATTCCTTTAAATTCTTTGTTACAAATAATACATTTCATAATAATCCTCCTTTTAAAATATTTATGTTTTCCACTAAAAAATTAGATGGAGGATCATATTATATACTATTTATCAGTGTAAAAAACATCACCCACACTTAACTCATCCGTACGTCTATAACAACCAATATTATTTAAAAATACTTTATGATTTCCTGTTAAAATAATTTCTCTTCCGCTTTTTGTTTTGACTTTAAACCATGTAACTTGTTTTTCGTTTACATCAATGCCGTTTTTCATGTAGTTAACAATTTTTTTGTACTCTATTTGGTTATTATTATGATTATAACACTTAATTTTTTTGTCAATTTTTTCATCATACACATGTTTAATAGTGTCACATGAACCATCTTCAAATTCAACAATGGTAGTTTCATCTAAACACCCGTCCAACTTGTGACTGGCAAACCAATTCTGTGTTTTGAAATCTACCTGATGAATATGATCTTCATATGATTTGGCAAGAGCAACATCAAAAGTTGGAATCAGATCAGGCCACACCTTATTAATGCTCTTATCATCGATCCGAACTTCGAGATTCTTATCAATAATCTTGTAAATTATGTCAGCGTGATTGTTGTTCTGACTAATAAACCAGCCAACAGAATTAAGTGCATCGTGACCAGAAATAGTACGAGCATTGAGACCATCAAGAAGAATAAATAGGTCACTATACATGTCTGAAAAATCAGTAGCCGTTCCACTTGCAATGTGTTTCTTAACAGTTGCAGATGTTACATTAAATTTCTTTAGAGGATCGTACACATACTGTAGAATCTTTTTACACTGTGGGTACTTTTTAAGAATGTTGATTTTATCATTCTTGGAATTAGTACTATTCAGTTCAGCTACCATTTGTTCAAGCAGATCAAAGTTCACTATAAACTCCCTTTTCAATTGATTACAATTCAACTATATAATAAAATATACATTATTTACTAACAAAAGTCAACTATTTTTGTGATCCAAAGAGTTTTTGATTATGTCATCTTTCTTAGATGAACCAGAACTGCTGCCGAAATAGTATGAAATAACTTGTCCAACATAGCTTGTGACACTTCCGAGGATGAAGAGGGCTATGTCTTTATTTGGGGTGGGGATGTCTTTAAATAGAATGAAGTAAAATAGAGAGAATGTCATAGTTGTCACTATAACTGCAAGAATACTATTAATCATGCGATTGTCCTTACCAGACTTTGTGTCAGACATAATAGCCCTCCTTTGTATACAACTATTTATTAAAACAGCTATGCAACAAAAGAGGGCCATTTTTTATGAGCGGTTGATCAAACAGACATAATCTTCACCAATGACTGTGTCGCCCCACTCACACAAAACATCATCGATGATATCATATTGTCCATCATCGTTTTCCCCGTATTCAATATACGTTTCAAACATGATAATGATATCTTCAAACTCAATTGTTAAATCACTATCTTTTCCAAATGTTCCTACAACTGAACTGTGTAGATCTGTCATCTTTTTAACAATATCTTTTGAGAGATCCTGACTGGTAATTTCACCATTACACATTTTCCGATAGTTGCTAATGTCCAGAGTCAACAACCACTGTGCCATTTACGAACTCCTTTTATAAAGTTTAACAAAAATTCTTTCTGTACTCATCAACGAACCATTTAATTATTTCATCTCTATCGACACCTTCCAACTGCATGTCCATAGCCTTATCCATCATATTACCAAACTCTCTCGATGGCTTGAAACCGATTTTGATCAAGTCATGACCCGTTACAACTGGTTTTGGCAACTCTACTTTGAACGAAGTAGGAGTAGTACCAAATTCAGCAATCTTAGTCACACAGAAGTCGTAATTAGTCAAATCTCTGTTAGAAGATTCACAATCAACTTTGTGCAACATCATGTGCCAATCGAAATGATCTTTAGCCAAGAAACGTCTCAACGTTGACTTCTTCATGTCTCTAACATGCATGAACTTCATATGAGTTCCAACCAAATCGACAACAATGTCAGTAAAGTCATTTGAAAACTTGAAACGCTTCATTATGCTTTCAGCCATCTTAGCGCCAGCTTCATCATGTCCGTTGAATCGAAACCGACCACTAACTTCATCATAAGCTTGAACTGGAGGTTTTCCAATATCATGCAACAAAGCAGCCCAAAAGACCTCAATAGGAACGATTTCAGGCAACTCAGAAACAGCCAACATGGTATGAGTGTAAACATCTCCTTCTGGATGATATTGTTTGGGCTGTTCAACACCCCACATCTTCGACACTTCAGGCAATATTTCATGAGTGATGAAAGTATCAAACATCAAATTCGTCATGAACTTACGATTAGACTTTGGGGTTTGTTGGAACATCTTGCTCAACTCCAAACCCAAACGCTCAGCTGCAATATCATGCAACTTGTGAGTGTTCTGAGATATCTCCCAAAAAGTATTGTAGTCCAACTCAAAACCGAAACGTGCAGCAAAACGAACAGCACGCAACATTCTCAAATGGTCTTCTTGAATTCGATCAAAAGGATTTCCGACAAACGATATAACTTTGTTTTTCAAATCCCATTGACCGTTGTGAAAATCATACAACTTCAAAGCAATTGGGTCGTAGTACATTGCGTTGATAGTGAAATCACGTCTGTCACTATCATCCTTCATTGAAACGCCCAATTTTACTGAGTCAGGACGTCTTCCATCAGAAGTGTTGCTGTCACAACGATAAGATGCAATTTCAAAGGCGAAATCATTCATCTTCACAATAACAACACCAAATGCAGCACCAACCAAATCACTATCAGGAAAAATCCTGATAACGTCTTCTGGCAATGCTGACGTAGCAATATCGATGTCGTTACTGACTTTGCCCATCAATTTATCTCGCACGAATCCACCAGCAAAAACAGCTTCAAAGCCATTCTGCTGCAAGATTCGCACAATATCAGTAGCGGTTTGTATTTCGGTCATCACAACTCCTTTAACTGTCTATATAAAATATACATTATAAAACCAAGAAGTGCCCCGTTTAATTTCATTTAATTTTCATTTAACTGATTAAATAGAAATCAAGGAGTTACAGAAGCAGATATTAATGTCAATCTAATTGGTGCACAATACTAAACCCAATTTGAATATCAGAGAATAGTACTGGAGTGTAATTGAGACATTCAACACTAACATTGTAATAATTGAGAGAGGAATCCATATGCTTAGAATGCATGTGTCCATGAATGTTCACATATGGCATATGTTTATTGAGATAAACAGGAGCGTGAGACAGGATGTAGAAATCATCCAGAATTATTGGGTGTGAGTACACTTCAATAAAGCCAACATCTTTAAACCAGCTGTTTGAGTGGCTCAAATCGTGATTTCCTTTAATAAGAATCTTCTTGCCGTTCATCTGAGAAATGATTTCTTTTGTTTTATCTTTTGTGTAAAAAGAGATGTCGCCAAGAACATATACTTCATCATCGATATCAACAACTTTGTTATGTTGCAATATCATGAACTTGTCCATCTCTTGCACAGTGGAGAACGGTCTATCTTCATAGAGAATGATATTCTTGTGTCCGTAGTGATGATCTGAAATCATGAACTTGCTCATTAATCAAAAATCCTTATTTTGTTGTTACAACTACAATCAAACTCTTCTACCTTAATATTTTTACCAGGCCAAACACTATCGTCCCACACATCTACCAAATGACTATTTGTTAATTTTGCTTTACAAACAGGACAATCATCTATATGCCAATCTTGTGCATTAATCCAAGCGTTTAATTTTCCTCGCATTACAAATAGAATATTCTGTTCGTGTACTTTAGCGTATGGACCGAAAGGAGGAGTTCCCATTATCATATTTGGCTCCTTAGTTTTGAATGTTTTTGTACTCCTTGTCATAAAGTTTGTACTCACTCGCAATAACACTGGCATATTTGTTGTATTGATCTCTATCAGCATCAGTCATCTTGTCATCAGTATGAAACATGACATCGAGCATCTCACAAGCTAAGCCAAAGAATATTTCGAATGAAGGCAACTTGTTAGTAATTATAATTTGCTCAACCTCTTCATATCCTTCCTCAGATATAGAGAATGGACCTCCACAAACAGAATTGAGTAATGAGCAGTCTATTTGCTGCCCCTCACATATATAAACGAAAAGAAGTACAGATTTCTCATATTCATTCAATGGTTCCATGTTCACCTCTTAGAATAGATATTGCTTTTTCAACATCATCATCTTGAATACCAATATCCATTTTAGTTTTAACTGTAAATTGTTTTAGTTCTAACATATCCCAAGTTTCATCATCAATAGCTACAAACGATTCAATCTCATGTTGGTACATATCTAACCAAGTTTGAATTTCTAACCCTCTACCAAAAACAATATGTTTTTCTCTAAGCTCTTTTTGTTCTGCAATTGTGCAGTGTTTTGGTATGTGAGGAGTAACATCAATAACTCTAACAGGAGATATAATATGTTGTGGTACATGAGGATTGAGAGCACTAAAAGTTCTTGGATCTCCACCATAATCCAGAAATATAATTCGCTTCTTCACTATCAACTCTTTTCTTGTTGCTGTTGATAAACTCTACCAGCTTCTCTGCTGTTCCTGAATCAAAACCGGATATTCCCGCAAACCATATAGGCTTACCAAGAATAGCAAGCTTAATTCCATTTACATATTTCTTAAACCTATTCCAACTGTGAACAAGCCGTTTGTGCCATTCAGGTTCATTCTTTTCAAATTGAGTTGTAGCCACTTCAAACGGAAACTTATTCAACACATATTCAAAAGCAAATATGTCATACTCTTCATCATACGTCATTCGTGTGACATGCGCTAAATCCCAACAATCACACTCAATATAAATCTTTTTCAATATACTATCCATTATACAACCTCAAATCGGCAAGAGTTAAAGTACACTTTAGGATCTGGAAACTCTCTCAGCCACACTTCAGTGTGCCAAGAATGCTCTTCAACAGCATCAACTGTGTAAGTATAACCAATTTTTAAATATTTCTCAGAAATCTTAGGATCACAACCCCAATCAAATAAGTCAATGTTTGTGCATCTGACTTGACAGCCAACTGCTATTTCTTTTTCCATTTAATGTACGTCCTTCAGATCTGGATGTTCTCCTAATATTGAAACTTTTTGTGCTGATGCACACATGTGAGTTAATGAGTGAACATAATTTACCAGACCATTTAGTTTGATATATTCTTCTCGAGTCAAGTTAAATTCATTTGTAACTTGTATGTCATCTTTGTATATGATATAAGTTCCACCATTAGTTGTGCATTCTGTATCAAATTCTAAAACAATTTTTACTTTTGACATTAATTAACACCCTTTACAATATTTTTAGATTCTTCTCTCAAATGCTTTTTATGAGCTTCTTTAATAACTTCAGTTCCTGTCCAGTGAGTCATATTGGAGTGACCTTTTTTACCACCCTGTCCACCTTTAGTTCTTTTCTCAAGTGCCATGTTTTGCTCTCATTAATTAACTGTGAAAGTATCATTCTCAACAATGACTTGAATATTTCTCCTAACTTTTCCCTCTGGTTGATTAACAGCAATAACATTCTCTATTACATATATATGGTCTACACCATTCCCTATCACATCTGGATACAAAACATTATTGCAATGAACTGGTTTGTTGTTTATAGTTCCTTCTGCAATTCCCATGTCAATAACACGAATCTTGCCATTTGTTTCTATGTCAAATGGGTAAACACCATCAACTGTTTTTGGCACATCTCCACAACCAACATACAAAAACGCAGTTACTACAACAGCTAAAAACTTATTCATTATATATCCTGGTTTGTCTTAATTTCAAAAACAATGCCATCAAAAACACTGAACACTCTATATGTTCCTTTTGTAGCTCGTGCAAGCTTAATACATTTATCTATCGCACAAGATTTGACCATATCGCTATCTACATCTGACCAACTTTCTCCTTGAAAGTGGTGAAACATAGAATAAGAAAAATTTAACCGTTGAATATCGTACATTATACATCTCCTTAATTAATCCAAACATTAGTGTCAACAGGAAACTCTTCTCGCTGTTCATTATCGAAAGCAAGTAGATGATCACAAGCATCATCACGAGACTCACAAACACAACCACACTCAGCACACTCTACAATGATTTTCTTTTCCATTTTAAATATCCTTTACATCAAAGATGAAATTGTAATTATTTTGATATTTAGTCTTTTGCATATTTTAGCACATGTTTCACAAGGATCAATTGGAAGAAGATCTCCACTATTATTAACACGACAAATAATGATTGTGCTAATCCGTTTCTTATATTTCTTGATCAACTCTATTTCAGCATGAAGACCCATTCCATGTTGACATTTCTTTTTCTTATTGATAGCACATCCAACCAAATCACCCTTTTTATTAAAACCAATAGCACTAATCTTATAGGTGCAGTCTGACTGTTTTGCTTTACTAATTGCAAGTTGGAGTATATTAAAGTTCATGCTCACTTTTCTGGATTAAAAATTACCAACGTGTGATCTTCACCCTCAAGCTCTTCATCTATAATCTTGGAAACGATATTCCAATCTCCACCTGCTAAACCTGCACCAATTTTAGGATAACCAATTCTTAGACCTGAGAAAAGCCTTTTGACTTCTTTGAAACAGCTTCTAATTGCAGGATAACTCAACTCACTACCATCTCTATTAATACCATATTGAGTGTAGGCATTCACAATTACAAAGGTGTTTAGATTATAATTAAAAAAAGTACTTGTTGTGACCTGTCCTAACTTAGCTCTATCACCAATCGTTGTTAAACTATCCATTTTCTCAGCATCAGGAAAAGTATTAGCAATCTGCTTAGCGATTCCATTTCTCATTTTGCAAAAGCAATTGCATCCATGAATGATAACATCAAAGTCACCATTCAAAGCTATATTAATCAGATCACCATCAGTTATTTTCATAATATCTCCTCAAACGTATGGAATGTTTTCAGACTCAGCCCAACATTTAGCTTCTGACTCTGCTTCTTGGCTGGTTCTATATCTACCAATACCAGTTTGTACGATATCTGTATCCCAGAACTTTTCTCCGTTGTACTCTTCTTGATACTCAGCAATCTCAACAGCAAAGTATCCAGACATGCCACTTGTAACAGTTATTCTATGATTTCTTGATTTGGACATCAATAACACTCCATTCCAAAAAATTTATCTTGATTGAATTCAACAGACCCATCATCAGCAACAGTTATGCATGTTAGATTGTGATACACAGTATCCTCAATAATAGCTCTACCATCTGGAAGCCACTCAACATCAAATCCCTTAATACTATAATTACCACGTTTAGAATATTGAGAGGCAACTGGCCAGAACTTACTGTTAGGCGCTTTGAAATAAGATATTCTACGGTTTGCGTCCTCTTCTGACTTAAAGGGACCTCTATAATGATTTTCGTCAGAGCAACAAGAACAAACAGATCCTACTGGAATGAAGTCAACTGGCACATCTTCTTTTTTATAGCAGAATTTGTATGGTATCTTGTTTAGAATAGCATATGACACAATGGCCATTTGCTCTTTATCAGAAGATAGACGTCCTGAATTTCTTTGAAGGGCAAAACCTTTCACTTCTATTGTCATTGTTTTTCCTAAAGAAATTAAAAACGTGCAGTTGCAATCTGAAACTGATAGCCCATCTCAGATATTATTACCATCAGTAGTAAATGTTCTTGTGTCACTATCGCAGTTTGACCTTTTACTACCACTAAGCCTTCTGCACGTTTTTAATTATGGTCTAATTTTAATAGGGTCTCTATAAATATTTTCTTCTTTTAGTACTAACACAACATATATAACATTTGCTGTCCAGTTAGTTTCACTAAAATAATCATTATCAACACCGTGCCATTTAAACTTACAGTATGGTTTTGAAATAGTACTATCAATAACAAATCGAACCATTTCCATTGGCATCTTAGTCAACATATATTCATTTTTGCTGTTTTTCCAGGCAAATTTAACAACTTCTTTGAGTTCTGTCGAACTACCTCCACTCAAACTTCCAATAGCCACAAAGAATGACCCTCTTATGTTTGACTTTTGCTCAACATAAGAAATTGAGCTGAGAGAGTATAATTCATGGTTACCAGCAAAGAATGAGGTTGTTTTGTTGTGATCAAGAATAATTTGATCTTCTGGTATACTGCATCCAATAGCAACAAAACATATAAAAAATAAAACTTGTATAATATTTTTCACTTTTCCTCCTGAACAGTTGACACATATTCCTTCTTGCCAAACACCTTTTGACATGAAGATATATCATCAGATGTAGCTTTCATATTTTCTACAAAAAAGATGTCACCATCTTCATTAACAACAATAAACCTATACTCATTACCAATCAATGTATAAACATGTCCATTAGGAAACTTTTTCTGAACTGTTTCATAACTACCTATAGGTGAAGATCCAGAGCAGCCAATAACAATCAAACCAATAAGAACCAAAAGGATTTTCTTCATTTTTCATCTCCAAAGATAACAGGTTTCAACATGTCAAAGTAATCATGTGATCTATACTTATTCTTACTATTCTTTTGAGCGAGAGCCACACTATCCTGCACATACATTGCAAGATTATACTGAAAATGCACACATCTGTGACTATTAATGTGTATATTGGCTTCTAAGCACACATCAATAGCAGGACATCCTTCACATGTCATAGTGAAGCTCTCTTTCTGATTTCATCCTCACTAACACAACAAAGAATTGAACACACCTTAACTTGCCAATCTTCAACAGGATTACTTAGAAGGATCAAATCTTCATTAACGAATTGTGTCATCTGACGAAAACAGTATACCCACATTTCAGGCGGTTTGTAACTAAAATCGTTTATAAACCAATCACATCTCTTTTTCTCTTCAACCATACTCTCAGGAATATGATTCTTAATAGCCTTCAACACACTAACAGGATCTCTCATCATAATACTCCTCTATTCTACAGTAAAATGCTTTACAACAGTGCCAGTTGGAACATGCACTATACGTTTGGATATTCTCTCATCTTTAATACCAGGAATAGTGAACCAATCCAACCATTTATAGTTATGAAACTTATCCACATAACACTCAACATATGGACTATCACAACCCTCCTTAATGAAGCAGTTATCAGCACCAAACCTATCACGATAATATAAACCTTCGGAATTCTGTCTCATCACCATATACATGAGAGAGTCTTTAATCTGTCCAGTTCCAAGTACAAATGACCCGCCAGTTGATGTACCATCTTTAAGAGAAACAATTGGAAATGTGTCAGTTCTATCAAACTTATATTCACCAATTGTCGCGAAGATAAGAATTCCAATCATTGACCCAACAACATACATAAACATAATAACTGGTATTAGGTGCCATTCCCACTCAGAGTCATTCATTTTATAACACATGAAGATAACAATAGGAAGAAAAATCAGCCAAAAGATTCCAGTCATTAGTCACAACTCCTGTTAGAGTGGCATGAACAGTGCATGTTCTGTGAATTCATCTGAAAACCGATCTCCTTAATAGTGATTGATACAATCTGAAGAATAGAGAATGTAAAACAAACTATAGACAACAACAACAGCAATCCTATTCCAAATAAAACTTCCCAAATATTATTCACGATTCCCATATTTGAAATAGCAACTGCTACACACCAAGCACCTGAGAACAGTGTGAAAACAGTATCGAATACTGCTTCCTGATGTCTTTTAAAGATATGACCTTTTAGACAATTAAACACCTTCTTCATCGAGATTCTCCTCTTCCTTATCATATTCAACAATAGCCCTTAACACTTCATACACTTCATTAACAACAATAGCAGCAAGTAGACCCAACCCAAATATCATCATTAGAAAAGACACAGTTGTCCAAATAACACATTGAATAATACTGAAGTCAGCAATGTGAATTAATGTTCTTGAAATAATAATGAAACTAATCAGAAGTTCAAACGCTGCAAGACACAACAGATAAGCATTCTCAACAAGAAAACTCAGTACTGGGTGATTCCATCTCTTCTCTGTATTCAATCGTTTCTCCTTTATAATAATATACATTAGTTAAACATGTGAAGTCAAGAACCTGCAGAAGGGTCATCTTTAATATAAATTTCTCCAGCAGCCCTATCCGTATAATAGTCTTCATCTTCCACTGCAATTATAGCTGTTTCAACAGTACATGGATATTTAGGATGAACAGTGTCACTTTTAATAAGAGTGCAAAACGATACTCCATTAGCCCTAACTCTATCCAACTTAGCGAGTAGTGTTAGCAGGTTTCTTCTTGATAAATATACTTTATTCATAGTGTTATCTATTCATGCTTTCTCTAAATTTCTCAGTGAACTGCTCCATAATATTGACTCTATACTTAATCACCCAATTATCATCAAACAGACCGAACTCAATATACATTTTATAACTATCATATAATTGTCTATATTTGTTCACAATTTCTGCAGCGTCTTTCTCACTCTTACCTTTTTTAATGTAATGATTTAGTGCCTCATCACTATATTTGTAGCAGTAATCACTCATATCACAAATTGTTAATATATCTCGAGCACCCTTATCAGCAAAAAACACATTCTTAACAATATTAAGCCAAGATGTCCCACCACACAACATTAACATTTCTTTTTGATCACCAGAACCGTTTAGCAGTTTGGTGTTCATCCCACCAGTAACAGTACCATTAACGTCTCTAATAACTTTTATCTTACCATAGAAATTGATCTTCATCACAGCTGACGCTTCCCCAATATTATAATCAACATCAAACATAACAGTGTCATAATATAATGTGCCAGTTGCTTGTAACATCTCAACAAACATCGAAAGTGTCTGATCACATAACTTAGTATCACCACTTCTAAATGTTTTAACAAACCCCTCAGAAGCAAAAGCAGTCATTCCATTTTTGGTATAACTGTGAACAGGTTTCAGTATTTCATCAGCAAACGCTCCACAAACTATCATAACTACAACTATTAACACCATTGTCCAACTCTTTAGATACATTTTATCACCTCTTCCAACTTTCTCATCTATTACATTGTTTAAAAATTAGTTCAATCTCTTTTACTACCATTAGGATAATAACCATAACACGACTTAGCACCACCAAGATAAGCAACTCTGTCTGGCTCTGCTGAATATGCAGGGAAAATGACACTCTCAACTTTCTTAATATCGCCTAAAGCTTTAATGACAGCTCTACCACCCACATAATGCCAGTCAACTCTCTGTCCAGACTCTTTTGCAATTAGCTTGCACCACAACTCAACAATTTCTCCAGCAACATCAATTAACACAGCGATGACAGTACCACTCTCATAAACTTCTTGATCACAATTGCCTTCCATAATCAACCTCTCTATGTTAATCTCTCAGCATCCAAGCAACATTAAGTGAAATAGCCATCAGATCTCCCATAGTTACCCACCATTTCCAGGAAGTAATAGAAAGATCGTTAACAATAACAACAGCCACAAACAATAAACTGCTAATAATAGTACCAACTACCCATCTTTTACTCATAATCACCCCTTAATAAGGAAAATAGCTGAATGACACATATAAAATAGTACCCACAATACAACAGGAACATAAACACTTTTGTTGACTGTGTAACAATATTTCTTGTGAGCAACAATATCAAATATCGATTTCACAAGCACACCAAACATACTGAACATAAAGACGAAACTATAGTACAGAGCAAACGCAAACAGAACAACCTTACCAACCATTAAACACTTAACAATATCCATTTAAGCTCCTTTTAATTAGCACAATATAATGATACAAATACATAACACCGTAACCCAATACTGCCAATCTCGCATGCACAACCCATTAACTGATGTAATACAAGCAGCAGCAATCGCAACGATAACACCCTCAACAGTAATCATCTCAACCCCATCCTCATAATATTATTCCAAGCCTTAACAATCTCAGACCTAACGAAGTACCATCTACCAATTGCTCCAAGCGATAACCCACAACCACAACACGCTATAACCTCTGAACCCTCTTCACCGATAGAACTATAGTACTCATGACGGTAGGAAGGAACATCCCCACAAATGCAGTTCAATATAACCTCTTCACCACTATTCCCACACAAGCTCAGCAAACCACTCCCAATCCTCTTTCGTTGGAACTTCCGGCAAGTAAAACAACTTACGGGGTTACCATAAGATACAATGTGAGCGTTAAACCCTCTATGCTCTGTTGATAACCTCCTATAATCCCAATCAGGACAACTCTGTAGATAGCTAACCAACCCCCTCAACGTAGGCAGGATTAACTTCAAGCCATACTTTCCCAAGGGCCAACATTGGTGCATCCGTAACAACCCTACGAAAATGAACAATCGAAAGATCCTCTATACCTAAAATCATTTGCTACCTAACACTTTCCCAATAAGATTGTTCAATACTATCAGAACATAAGCAATTAAAGCAACCAAACCAGCGAACAAACAAAACATACACAACGCATGAACTATAATAGTAAACGCATTACAATACGAGTACTTAGGATCATTAACCGTTCCAACACTCACACCTAGCATGTTGAAGCCCTCATGAAAACAAATCTCGGCGCCAACACCCTTATCAGCAAAAACCATTGACGATACGTATATGTCCTGAACCCTATTACTCTCCAACTGATCAAACCGAACCCTCAAATAATAATGAGCAGAACTCTTATACACAGGATCAGTATAAGACTTCAATATAACCTCACCACAATACACATTTTTACTATACGAAATAGACTCATCCAGAACTCTATAACTATTATAGCAAAGAGCTAACACAATCAATACAACAACCGGAAACGTCTTTATAAAATCTTTAACATCACTAAACATATCAACCCCTCCCTAAACATTCAAAGAGCACAACAACCAATTGCAAATATAACTATACATACAACACAATAGTAAAATAAAATCATTGGCACACCCTTACCATCTCTCGTACGAATAACATAACCACCATCATCAAGTATATTCATCCAATTACACATCAACATTGGCATCATCTAAATTATCATACCAAGTAGAATTAAGTAACAAACCACTCACAACCTCAAATACTCCCCATACATATATCAAACCTCCCCCGTCAAAATTAACTATAGGAGTACATACATTATCCCCAACAAAAACTATCATATCACTCGACTGATAACATGACCATAAATCTTTAACTTTGCAAAATAATACTTCAAAACATTCAAATCCCTTGAGCTATAATATCAAGACCCTCAAGATATATTCTGGCAACAATACTCTCAACAACAGAAGGCAAACCTCGAGAAAGAACAGACTTCTCACAAAGACCTGACAACCTAACAGGCAACCTCTATAAAACTTCACTTTAAAGACTTATAGTGCAATGGATAGGGTCATATTCAAAATTGAAAACAACCCGTTGCCAAAGTGCATAGAACGTGTGTGAAATGCTGAGAAAATCATAGAATTTGTGTTTCACGCGTGAGGAACGGGAGTGACAACGGGCGTGCCTGTCATGACGATCGGCGTGCTGAGCTCACTCTCGAGCAGCTGATACAGATAAGAATTGAGATTATTGTCCTCAAAATATGCAGAAGCCTCTTTCCTTGTGGAGAAAGACATGACAGACCTTACTTCAACCCCATAATCAAATATTGATGGAACAGCTCTAATGATCGTATAAATTTTCACAATTTGCCTCTCTTCGTGTGATGAGTTTATTAACATTAAAATATAAATATTATCAATTGAAGGACAGTGGAGTCGACACCATTTCTTTATCCAAACTAAAGATTACTTCAATCACACTTTTAACCTTGTTTGGAGGCAGTATGGGAAAGACAATTGGTGACCGTTACATTGATATAGAAACTGTTCAAAAAGATAAACGTCTAACTCAGGATCAAATAAAACTATTAATATCATTAGCAACTTACAAACATGCTGGTGTGTATGACTACTCTTTAATAAACATCAAACGATCAACAATTTACTTAACAACAACTCTAATTCCTATTAAGTGTTCTGTTCACGGTGTGTTTAAACAGGATTTTTATTCTCATATAAACACATGGAACCTTAGAAAAGAATGTCCTCTTTGTCAAATTGGGACCACTAAGAAAAAGAAAGATGTGCATGTAAGTAAAAAAGTGAAACCATCCAAAGGTTCTGGAAGCAAAGGTGAACAGGTTGTTGAGAACTTTTTAAAAAGCAAACACATATCTTACTCAAAGCAAAAAACATTTAATGATTGTGTCAATCCAAAGACAGGGTACAAACTCCGCTTTGACTTCTACTTAACCAAACACAATATGTGTATTGAATTTGACGGACATCAGCATTTCAAAGAGTCTATTGGTAAATATGTAAACAAACATAAAATAACTAAAAACATGTTTAAGCAAACTTCCTATAGAGATTCAGTTAAGAATTTATTCTGTAAAAAGAACAGTATCAGACTTCTCAGAATAAAGTTCACTGATGACGTTGAACAACTCTTAACTGAATCTCTTCACATATAATATACATTATATCCTCTGTGAGCACAACTAACCAGTGATCAGATATTTCTCAGCACCTCTACAACTTGGTCAGGGCCGAATGCGTTGTAGTTGATGCTGGACACAGTGATACGCTCATCAACCTTTACACCATCACTGTTAACATAACCTGAGCATGCATTATACTTCACAACGAGCTTGTTGGGGAAAGTGACCTTGATGTACTTGACATTCCTTCCACCATTAGCTCTGTATCCAGTGTTGCTAACATACTCCTCAATGATTTCGCAGGTGCTATCAGGGAACTGCTTTTGGGCGATAACGAGACAGCGTGCTTCGAGGCTCTTCGCTGCTTCAATTGCAGCAAGCCGAGCTTTCTCTTCATTGACCTTGTCAACAATCTTATTGTACACAGTCTTTGCAGACTTGTACCAAGTGCTCTCCTCTTTCCAGGTCTTGATGAGAGTGCCAGTCAGCTTCATCTTGAAGCCAGCTGATTTAGATCCACGAAAGGTGGTGTTGTACACTTCATGGTTCTCAATGGTCACTTTGAATAGGTAGCTGTCCACATCAATGACAATAACGTTTGCAGGACGCTGTGTAGTTTTGGTCCACACAATCTCACCAGACTGGTTCTTCACAGTAAACTCTCTGACTGATCCCTCACTCATTGAGTTGATGATGAACTGAGAGGAAAAGCATTTGAGCAGACTGAGATAACTGTTGACAGCCTGACCCAGCTGCTCATTGTACAGAATGACTTGGTGAGCAGTTCTGTTAGCTCTCTCAATCTCACGCTGAGTGGCAGCATCATGAGCACTCTTTGCTTCGTCTCTACGCTTCTGGATCAGTTCGAGCTCTTCTTTGGTCAGTTCGATGTTCATCTATTCATCTCCTTAATTGTGTTCAACGCTCTCTTAACTCTCTATATAAAATATACTATATAATAGACCTAAGGTGCAACTATTTGATCATTTAATTTCATTTAATTCATTTAACAGGTTAAACACAATTAAGGGAGTTAGTTGCTCTTGATGATGAAGCCGATGAGGTATAGATACGATAACAGACATGCAACTCCAAGAGCAAACGGGACGATCTTGAAGAGGAATGTGCTGATGAAGTTCTTGGTATTCAGCATGAGAGCAGCCACAATGAAATAGATGGCGGCAGTGATCAGAGTAACATTGATAAACATTGACATATTAAATGCCTTTCTCGTTATAAAAGGGATCATTGGTCCAGTTTTTGAAATTGCATCCGCACTCCATACATCTCTTCTGGTCTGGCTCTCCAGTCACAACACAGGTCAGACAGTTGCGAAGAGGCTCAGCTCTACCATCCATCTGCTTGATGTCGGAGAGCAGCTCAGTAACTAATATATGGTAGTCAGATGATTCGGATGCAAGAAGGCTGGCCTGCTCCTTGTTGGTGAATGTGGCAAGAACACAGACGAAATCTCCGTGATCAAGTTCAACGACAGTGTAGACTTTCATTCCTCAGTCACCTTCTTGATAAGGGCTTCAAAAACTTTAACATTAATGTAGTCAGTCTTAACCCACATGAATATTATTCGAAGCTGCTCTTCTTTGGTCTTGTCATAAATCTTATAGAATATGCAATCAACTTCACTCGCATTAGTCCATTTCAAAGTGCACCTACCTTCTGCTTGAGTTCTTTGAGAGTCTTGGCATTGATGCCCATTCCACAGTAATTGCTCTGCAGCACAACTCTCTTCATCTTCCCACTCTTGTAGTCGAGACGCTTCTCAGTCTCAAGAAAGCATTCTGCTCTGAACTCACACCCTCTTGTGTCTTTGGTCAGGAAACATCTCTTGTGCAGTGCCATCTTCATTCTCCTTATTTAACTGTCTATATATAATATACTATATTAGACCTGTGAGGAGCTCATTTAAATTCATTTAATTTGTTTAACGGGTTAAATGGTGTTAAGTGGGCCATTCCGGTATTGACGCAGGAACTCGATTTGGCTATCACGATTGGCAACCATCTTCTGGAGGAGCTCGATCTGCTTCCTCTGATTAGTGATGATGCTCTCATCCATTGCTTCAATCTTCTCACAATTACTGAGCATCTTGTCCTGAATCTCAATGCACTCTTTCAAGCCCTTAATGAGCTCATCAGCTGTCTTCAGGGTTTCACGCTGGGACACAATGGTATCCCGAAGAGCTTTTTCTAAGGGTTCGTTCATATTATTCTCCTTTAAAGAATTATTTCAATGAGTATATACGCACTAATGATAAGTGCAATGCCAAAGCTGCAGATGATGTAGAATGAGGTGTTGCTGAGGCTCATTCGAAGTCACGACCAGACTCATACATGCTCATTGCCTCTTCCTTCTTCTCAGCTTCTGCCATACGCTTGATAAAAGCCTCTTCATCAATGTTCTGAAGCACCTTCTGCCATTCCATTGCAATGCCTTTGCGAGTGAAGCTGTGACGAGCACCACGAAACTGAACATACCACAGTCCATCCATCTTCCACACCTCACCATGCTTGCGAGACTGCTTCTGGATGGCTTGACGCTCTTGAAGGGTAAGTTTCACACTCATATCTAACTCCTTGGTTTTGATTCACTCTTAACTGTCTATATATAATATACTATATTTTTAAGAGGTCGGCACTATTTAAATTCATTTAATTTATTTAACTTGTTAAACAGGATTAGCATTATGCTTGAGGAAGACGTAGCAGGAAGCTCTACAACACTCGTTTAAGCGCTTAGAATTCTTCTATCGTTGTTCTGGAGGAGCAGTTGCTCAAGTAGAAGAGCAACTGAATTCTAATCGTGTAATTGAACGATTGCATAAACAATTAAGCGCTTAAGTATTTAAACGCTTAAACGGGGATTTAATAAAAAAGAGAGAGGTCGTGTGTCGACGGCCCTCTCTCTTCACAGTGTGAGACCAATTCCCAACAAGATTTACGCTATCCGGATTGCACAGTAAACCGTGCGTGCTTACGACTTGTTTCTGGATGTGAGTGGTAGCTACATCACTCGTTCTCCATCTCTGTGGATATTGGGTTCATCACCCATCACACAAACCCACTACTCGAATCGTGGGACACTATTAGCATTGGTAACTTCAGGGCCGGAATCGAACCAGCATCTCTCAGTTTCAGCTGAGTGTCTTGCCATATTAGACTACCTTTTTCCCCAACGCTATTTTTAGTGGTTACTTTGAGGATCTGGATTTGAACCAGCGTCTCTCGAATAATGATCGAGGTGCCCTGCCTTGTTAGACGAGCCTCATTTCACCAACGCTTACTTACCCTTACGCTCAGCCCTACGCTTGCCACGCGCTGTGACAGGCTTCTTGGGAAGATCACATCCACCACGATGCATGTGCTCCGTCTTCTCTACCTTGACCTGTGAGGGGGTCCACTTAACAGCCATTTTCTTCTCCTTTGAATTTGTTATATAAAATATACTACATTTTCTTCTTTAAGACAACAGCTCAATCTTTATAATTCTGAATAGCTTCGATGATGGGATTGCAAATATCATTCTCAAAGCGCCAGCACATAATGATGGGTTTGTCCTCAGGATCTACGAATACTATCTTGTTGATTGGGAACTTGTCCTCAGATACTTCCTGCAATTGATCAACACGCTTAATGTCGAATACATTGATCAACGTTAGCTGATCACCTGACAGTGAAAAGTTGTTGATAGAATTGATAATGTAATCGTTGTCTTTCAGAGTATCAACACTTGAAGCATCAAAGAAAGAATACCGTAACAGTTTAACGAAAGCAATTGCTCGCATATTACTCCTTAATCAACTTTAAAAGAGAAAGATATCTTGCACTTAACACAGGAACCAATTGCACTTCTGGAATAAGTATTCTCACCAACCAGAGTGACTGCACAGATGTGTGCAGCAGCAGGTTTGCCACACTTAGGACAGAAAGCATCCACAGCATTCGCTTTGTTGTTTGCACGCTCCTTTTCAGGAACAACACCACGCTTAGTAGCTTTTGCTACAGGAGTGGGCATCTTCTTTCCATCAGCAGTGAGCATCGCATGACGAACAGTAGCATAATTCATTCCGAGCTTCTTGGACATCTCATTGACTGACATGCCAGGATTCTCTTTGGCAAAGGCGAGCACTTTCGCTTTCATGGAACCTTTGCCAGCAGCGGCGCCCTCGAGCTGCTTGATTTTCTTCTTCTGATGATCACTTAATACTACTGCCATACGAACTCCTTATTTAACTGTCTATATATAATATATAATCAAAAAGGTAGAGGGTGCAACTATTTGTTCATTTAATTTGTTAAACACTAATCAAGGAGTTACAGAACATGAAATTTGATAAAACAAGAGCGCAATAATTTTTATGTCTGCTGCAGTCAAAAAAATCAAGCGTTCGTTTCAACTGCATATTGAGTGCACGAAACTCACTTCAAGGAGTTACAGGACAACTCTAATGTAACAGTTGAAACGAATCGATTAATGATATCACCTAACATAGAAGTAAGCAGTAACGCTCGTGTAACCATAATATCTGCCAGGAACGGGCTCATTGATCTTGCAATCCACCATGAAATGCTTGAGAGCTCTCTCAAGACGACCAGCATCATCTCCACAACTGAAGAACTTGACAGCCACTTTATTGGTGTAAGGACTCACTCGAGTGAAGGTTCGATCATACTTGATGTCGATGTTCTTAGCCTTCTGAATTAGCCAAGCACGAAAGGTCTTGATCCACTTGATGTTATCCTTATCAAGCCACTGATTCCAATTCTCGTAGTTGGGAACAACTTTCTGCTTCGACATCCTTAACTCCTTAAACAAGTGTTTCACTCTCAATCTTACTGTCTATATAAATATACTATATTTCTAATAGGTTGAGCACATTTAAATTCATTTAATTTATTTAAGAAGTTAAACGCTATTTCTTGATCATTTTCCACGTCTTGGAGGAGTCTTCATTGATGGTTAGCTCATACTGAATGCATTTCTTGGAAAGAACATCAATCTGTCCTCTTTTGTATCCTCTATCAAAACCAAATTCTCCACCCATAATAAAGGCAAAGAATAGCACAGTAACACACAGAATGAACACAACAACCCCAAGTTTAGTGTCATCGCTCACAACGAACTCCTTTAATTAATGTAAACAGTTAATACGCTATCATACCAGTGTTCGCTGATGTTGACCTCCCAATTGGGATCTCCCACACTCAGCTCTGAGAGCACGTCTGACTTAACAGCTTTGATGTACACAGGATCGCAGCCAGTATCACTGTCCCACAACCTGGCAGCAACAAACACTACCTGTGCAGCTTTGATAAGAGCTGCTGCTTCTTTTCTCTTAGGGTCGTGTTAGACCACTCTCTTATATTTGATAGAAGCATAACAATGACTTCTACAGGCAGGTATGGTGAGGAGAATTGGTGTGCGTGAGAGGATTTGATACCCTATCTGCTGGGCCTCCAGCAATGCTAAGCACAGTAACTGTGCCATCAATGTTACACCACACGCACAATACTTGGCGCTTGCTGGAAGAGTTAAACTCCCATAATCTTCTTAGTTCGTGTAGCTACAACTCCCTAAGCGTCCTTTTCGTTAGACCATGCAAGCGTTATTTGGTACTCGAGGTGGGATTTGAACCCACATTTTCAATTTACCAGTTACAGGTATTTGGCATATAAGACCAAACCGATACTCGAGTATAATTTAACGGGGAAGTGCTGCCATTACACCACAGACGCTCCTCCGAGCTCTGAACGGACTCGAACCGTTTCTCTCCCCAACTTCTATTGATTTGTACCCTACAACCCATGCATAAAGAGCTTAAGTATATGCACACGTTTTTATGACTCGGTAGGGCCACGAGAGTGGATTACCACTATTCTCTATAGACTTTCAAAGATAATTATATGGAGCTATCTTTACCATTAGACGAGCACAGACTACAACATGGACCAGACTTCTAAGGGTGCTGGTGGTAAAGCTTATCATGAATATCTTCACTCTTACCGCTCATTGCGTTACTATGCACGAGGCATCGAGTCTCGTATCTGCTCCAAGTTCTAATAATTTCAGGGGCTGTCCTACTACATAGACGATCAGCATCGCATTGTCATTGGACCAGTAGCTTGCGCAAGCTACTGGTAGGATAGCTTAGCATCTCGAGAACTTTGCTTGTCCTTTATCTTAGCGTGTTAGCTGAGCCAGACTTGCATTGCACTGACTTTTGCCCCGCATTCTATGTCCACAACAGTGCTAAGGGGTGAGTATCATCACTATCCGGTCCGAAGCACCCAGATGATTGTTGTTGCAGACTAATTTTCAAAGATCACTAATTTTTAGAAAGATAAAGAATTCCTGCCTGTTGCACTTTCAACGAATCACCCGGAAACGTTGCCTGTCCAGTTGGAGCAGGAATTCTTTATCTTTAGTTCTTCATTTTTCTTATGTATAAAATATACTCTATTTTCTAATTTATTCCAACGTTTAATTTTATTTAATTTTTACAGTAAAAAAGATAAACAGATTGTGGGCGATTCGAACACCCCGAGCGAGACGATTCCCACTTGCAGAACTACTCCAAGAGCAACCAAGGATTCATTCCGTACCGTATGTTACTTCAGCGCGCCTTCGTAACATCAGACCAGATACCAAGACTGGGCAACCTGTTTAATTTTCAAAGAACTCACTAACTTTGGTAGCCCTATCCGGAATTGAACCGGAGCCTGCTGATTGAGAGTCAGTGGATCTACCACTAATCTATAGGGCCATGTAATTCTTATTTATAATACTGCGTGCTCCTCACGCTTACTAAGCACGACACTGCATCTGAGCTTGAGACACACATTTTGCAGCTTTCCAGACTTTACCATGTGTCATGGGACAGTGTCGTGCTTAGTTAACTCTTACTTACGCGTCAATCAGACCGTCCTGAACCATCTCGGCACGAATATCCTCAGGGATGTCATCGGTGCCAAGCAGCTCAGCAATGTTGGCCTCATCAATCACAGAGGACTCAGCCTTCTTGGAAGCCTTCGCAGCCTTCTTAACAGCCACTTTCTTCGCTGCCGTCTTCACCTTCTTCGCTGCATCCTTCTTCTTCGCATCGACAGTCACCTTCTCGGACTTCTTGGCAGCACGCTCAGCCTCACGCTTGACCTTGGCAGTCTCCTTGGCCGCAGTAGCAGCAGCCTTCTGCTCCTCACGGACCTTCGACTCAGCAGCTTTCTGCTCAGCCTTCTGAGCAACAAACGCTTTCCCACCCTCACTGTTGGCGAAGAGCATCGCACGCTCAATCGTCATCACGAAAGAGTAGTGAGCATCGAGCTGCTTCGCAACTTCGCTCTTCCGAACACCCTGAGCCAACAGAGCACGAATCGCATCGCTCTTGGAATTGTAAGTAACACCGTTCACTTCGACATTGATAGACTTGTTAGCCATTTGCGGCCTCCTTTTATTATTGTTTCTGTTTTGTTCTTCAACCGACATATAAAATATACAACATTTACTTCTTCAAGACAACAGTTTATTTTGAGTTCTCAACAGGCACGATCAGTGGAGCCTTCTCCAGCATCCGGTTCTGGATGGTCACGATGAAAGAGTAGTTGGCACTAATCTTCTTGGCAATGTCACACTTCCTCCAGCCATCGACAAGCAGAGCCTCGATCGCCTTGGTACGAGTAGCGTAACGAACACCATTCACCTGACAACGTTTCTTCTGGAAAGCCATTTGCGAACTCCTTTTACGAAGCGATTGAAAACGTGTACTTCTCAGCACTCCAAACAACACTGACAATAATGCCATCAAAGCGCTCAACGATCTTATCCCCCACTATATTGTAGGGAAATACAGTGTAATTAGCCTTGATATCATTGTCGTTGATTCTCTGCCATCCTACGAAGCTGATCGTTGATGTATTCGCGCCCTCAGGAGCTTTGACATGCCCCAGAATAACACCTCTTACGTTAGCCTCATCCTTAAGAATGCTGAGAGCGGTCACTTCATGATAGCACTTATTCATTCGTCACATCCTCTTTGACGTAGGTTTTCTTATCGAAATCAACAGCATGTATAACAAAGCCGTCCGACATCATCCCTGCAACAAACGTGGGCTTTACGCTGATGATGGTCTTGTGCTCTTTATTGAGCTTGTCTTTGAGCTGCTCATACTCAGTGCAACCAATCACATAGCTATACAGATCATACTTAACTATCATCATACTCACTCCTTCTCTTAACTGTCTATATATAATATACTATATATTAGGTCGGTTGAGCTCGTTTAATTCATTTAATTTTCATTTAAATTCATTTAACAACAGCACTATATAGATCAAGAGGTTATAGATGATCGTTTAACACAGCTTAAACAGAAGAGGAGGAGAGGGTTTAAACGCTTAAGTTCGGAAAGCAGCTAAATGTGGTATACAACGTGATGAGGGATTTGGGGTACGGGAGTGTACTCACACGACCATTAAAGGTCAAGATTATTTCCGCCCTAATAATATTTTTCGCACGACCATTAAAGGTCAAGATTATTTCCGCCCTAATAATATTTTTCGCACGACTCAAAAACACCAACTA
>Ga0247841_10002059_pt1 | contig 41749 bp, 38 predicted proteins | sample LaCruzMarch2015__2_FD_192410 | JGI IMG/M metagenome (GOLD analysis project Ga0247841, IMG submission 192410) | Freshwater microbial communities from meromictic Lake La Cruz, Castile-La Mancha, Spain - LaCruzMarch2015_18m | ecosystem: Environmental > Aquatic > Freshwater > Lake | place: Spain...
CTCCAGCACTACCACCTTGATAGTTACCATTAGCAGCTCCACCCCTATATCCCAAGCTATTAGCGTTGATAGTACCAGTTCCATTAATGGAAACAGTACCAGTGGCACGGAAGAAAAGAACACCACCTTCACCAGCACCACCCAAGCCAGTGTCATTACTTCCAGAGGGGATTACCCAAGTAGAAGGAGAAACATTAACACCAGTATTAACAGTGACGGTGGTGTAATTAGGAACTCTTTGAAGCATGACCGCTTGAGCACCAGTGCCGACCCCAATATTGGTGTCATCACTGTCGGTACCATTGCCGTAATATTTAGTTTTAGCAGTGGTAAAGGTAACGGTGTTAGTAGTGACACTGGCAACACGGAGAGTTTCCCAGTTACCGACGTTACCATAAGCGCTAGCAGCACCACGGAGATTAATAAGGAGAACTTCGTCGCCAATTTCAATACAACCAAGACCAGGACTGGATTCGAGGGTAGCGCTGGTACTAGTGAGGGCAGTGACAGAATAGTTGACCATATCTCCACCATCAGTGGTGCAGTTATTAGTTAGGTTAGTGTTGTTAGTATTAAAGGGATTAATACTAAAGACAGCGGCACCGTCAGCGCCGGTACCAATAGAGTCGTTTTGATATTGGAGAGAGACGGCAGTAACTTTGTTTTTCTGGGTGAATTCGGGATTGAATTGATTGCCGAGATTATTAACAATAGTGTTGGCCCAACCGCTAACTGTTTTCCAAAGACCGGAAATAGTGTCTTTAAACCAGCCGGTGAGGGAGAGGTCATTAGTAGCTTGATTATGAACAATTTCAACATAACTAGTATTGGCGACGGCGGTGGAGCCAACAGAATATTTGGTCATGTCGAGAGCGATGCGGTGCCAAGCGTTGTCATTACCCTGAAGGTAGAGATGACCAGTGCTATCGGAAGTACCCACGGCATATGAACCGGTGTCAAAGTAAACAGTACCCGGAGTGGTGGTGCCGGTGACTGTGTTTTGAGGAGTGAAAATAAGATTATTGGTAAGTTTGATACTACCAATGACGTCAAGTTTTTCAGTGGGGGCGGTGGTGCCAACTCCGGTATTACCATTTTGGTTTAAAAATAAATGAGTGTTCCAGTTTGTAATAGTGGAGCCGGCAGAAGTAGTGCCAATGTTGGTGGCTAAAAGGAGACCGGTAAATAAATTTTCGATTTTGGAAGTAGCGCCGCTATCAATAGTTGTCCAAACAGTATTGCCAACATCATATTTGGCATTCCATTTAATAGAACCACGACGATCAAGGGAAAGAGAAGTCGAATTATAATCAGAATTAGCTAAATCCAGGAAAAATTCTGTCTGACCGGTTAGATCCAGATATTTTTGAGCGGCGATATTATTGGTAACTTCCAACATTTGGCTGGGAGCAGTGGTGCCAATACCGACACTACCGGAGGCGTCGACGGTGACCCGATCAGTGCCACCAGTACCCAAACGAATAATATTGACACCACCAGCATACATGCCGGTATCAGTGTCAGAGGAAAAAGAATAAGTGGGAGCGGAAAGGGAACCAGAGCCGGCAGTGATACGGAGAATATTAGTTAATGAATTGCCATTGAAAGAAATACTGCCGGAGGCAGCACTAATAGTAATGTCACCGGCGGTGTTGGTAATGGTCGAAGTGGAGCCGGCGATTTCAAGTTTAGCCTGAGGATCGGTGGTACCAATACCGACATTACCGGTGTTGTTTAAAAATAAACTTTGATTCCAGTCGGTAATAGTCGAGCCAGCGGAAGTGTCGCCAATACTGGTGGCAAAAAGAAGACCACCAAATTGATTTTCAATTTTAGAGGCAATACCCAGATCGATGGTAGTCCAAAGAGAAGTACCCACATCATATTTGGCATTCCATTTAATAGAACCACGACGGTCAAGAGAAAGGGAAGAAGAATTGTAATCAGAGTTAGCTAAATCGAGGAAGAATTCAGTCTGACCGGTTAGATCCAGATATTTTTGAGCAGCGATATTACCACTGACTTCGAGCATTTGGTTGGGAGCAGTAGTACCGATACCAATAAAACCATTAGCGTCAATACGCATGCGTTCTAAACTATCAGTGTAAAAAGTGTAAGCATTGGCTGACTCTGTGCCGGTAATAAAGTTAGTGCCATCACCACGAATTAAGAAAGATTTATTGGCGGTAGTATCGGTTAACCTAAGGCCATGAGTGGCTGAGCCGGCACCGGAAATAGTTAATTGACTTCCTGGACTGGTAGTGCCAACGCCGATATTGCCGGTAGCGTAGTCAAAATACATAACTTCAGTATTGCCGATGTTTAGGCGCATATTTTCAGTAATAGCCCCGCCAAGTTCGAAAGTATCAGAAACTAAAGTTAAACCGGAACCGGCGGCATAGGTAGTACCAATGCCACCACCGACGGGAGTAATCCAAGTTAAACCACCAGCACCGTCACTCGAAAGAACTTGACCGTTCGTGCCGGTAATGCCAATGGCAAAAATAGTGCCGGTTAAATTAATATCACCGGTAATATCGAGTTTTTTGGCAGGGGCAGTGGTGCCGATGCCGACATTACCGACAACATTGTTTTGTAAAACGACATGACCATTGCCATCTGAGGTGATATTAAGGTTGTTGGCGCTATTGATGGATTTTATGTTTTCGGTATAGAGGGCGGCGGCCGGATCAGTATAAATATCTCCCCATTGGTTAATATATGAGGTTCGACTATTGGCAGAATTAGTGAATGAGGAAATATTTTTGGAGCCATCAGTTTCAACAACGTTTAGTTTTGTGGAAGGATCGGTAGTGCCAATGCCAACATTACCAGAGGTACCCGGGAGGAGGATAATATCGCCACTATCAAAACTAGTAGTGAGGGTAGCGTTGCCGGTGGCTAGATTATAAAGTTCTAATTGACCATAGTAAGATCTGTCAGAATTATAGGCATATAAAGATTGGGTGGTGGAACCGTCGCCCATTTCGATGTCACCAATGACATGAAGTTTAGAAATAGGGTTGGTAGTGCCGATACCGAAATTGCCGGAATTAGAAATTCTAACCCTTTCGGCTTCATTGGCATAAAGGGCTAATCCGGAATTGTTGGCCCAGGTACTTTCGCTGACGGCAGCGATACCTGACCATTTATTGGTTTCATTGACATCACCTTGACTTAATTTAATACCAACACCATAAGGATTGGTCAGGAAAGCATTGGTGGGACTTTTGGCAGCCATAACCCAGTCAATATCAGCGGTGTTACCAACTCCTTGAACAGTTAATTTTTCATAGAAATTAGTGGTACCAATACCGACATTACCAGTGGCGTATTCAAAATACATAACTTCAGTACTACCGATGTTTAGGCGCATATTTTCAGTGAGTGGGCCACCGAGTTTAAAAACATCAGCCACTAAAGTTAAACCTGAGCCGGCGGTATAGGCAGCAGTAACAGCATTGTTATGAATAGTAATAGTAGAACCGGATTGAGCTAGTGAGATACCGATACCATTAACAAAATTAACCAAACCACCAGAGAGAATGGCAGTGTCGCCAATACCGTTACTTTGGAGATCCCAATGATTGTAATTATCATAAGGGAGGGTGTCGTAGTGATAACCATTGAGTAAATCAGCATTAAGATTGGTGACTAAATTAGTGGAGCCAACACTAATAAAAGTTCCGCCAACTCTTAAATTAGTGGTGATAGCCAAGGAGCCACCAATATTGACCGAGCCATTAACATCCAGTCTTTGGGAGGGGGCAGTGGTGCCGATGCCAATCCTGCCGCTGGCAAATAAATCAATAAAATTAGACGTACCACCAACATTGAGAAGATAAAGAGCATCAGTTGAACCAAGACCTAATTTAGCAAAAGTAAGGGAAGAGGTGGTGGTAATGTCTTGAATGGTATTAATTTGATTACCAGTGATTTGTAAATTGGTGGCATTGTAATCAATGGCAATAGTTCGACCAACGCCAGTGCCGTTAATACTGATACCGACTCCTTGGGTTAAAGTGGTGATGAAGTTTCCAGTGGAACCAACCCCGACAAAAGCAGAAGCATGATTGCCGTCCAGAAGATCAGAGTTTAGATTGGTGACTAAGCTAGTAGAACCAATCAACATGGGGCTAGTACCATTGGCAGCAGTCAATTGAATTTGGGGAGTGGTTAAACCAATACTGAAATTACCGGCCCCGACGACATCCAGTCTTTGGGAGGGGGCAGTGGTGCCGATGCCAATCCTGCCGCTGGCAAATAAATCAATAAAATTAGACGTACCACCAACATTGAGAAGATAAAGAGCATCAGTTGAACCAAGACCTAATTTAGCAAAAGTAAGGGAAGAGGTGGTGGTAATGTCTTGAATGGTATTAATTTGATTACCAGTGATTTGTAAATTGGTGGCATTGTAATCAATGGCAATAGTTCGACCAACGCCAGTGCCGTTAATACTGATACCGACTCCTTGAGTTAAAATTTGAATAAAAGTGCCAGTGTCGCCAAGGTCTAAAAAGTAGGTATCAGGGTGGCCATTTAAATACTGAGCATTAAGATTGGTGACTAAATTAGTGGAGCCAACCGAGACGAAAGTACCACCGACCACAATATTGTTAGTAAAAGAAGCTAAACCAGTGACTCCAATACCGGTGTTAAAAAATTGGGGGGCCAACCAAACATTAGTATTACCTAAATTTAGGCTAAAGATGTTAGTGTTTGATAGGGTTAAACCGACTCCGGCGGTATAGGTAGTACCAACATCAACAAAAGCCAAAGCACCCAAAGTATTTTTGTATAAATTTCCAGAGGCATCAATGAAGACAGCGGTGGTACCAGTACCAGTAGTGCCAACGGCTAACCCAGTAAAGTTGATAGTACCACCAACACCTAAACTACCAGTGCCACCAACGTGAAGAAGATAAAGAGGGTTGGTAGTGCCGATACCGACGTTGCCAGCTGTATTTATAACTAATCTATCACTTGTACCGAGTGCATTACTGGTACTAATCTTAAAATTATCATAATTACTATTATCCGCACCCATTATCCAATTAGTCGCTCCAAGAATAGAAAACTGAATCGCAGCATCTCCTGTTCCAGCTTGCCCAAGGATAAATGGACGGGGAGAGGCTGAATTATCAAGTATTTCTAATTTTCCGTTCGGACTCGTCGTTCCAATGCCAACGTTGCCACTAGGATATTGGAGATAGAGGACTTCGGTGTTGCCGATGTTGAGACGGGTATTTTGGGTCAAGGTTCCACCTAGGCCAAAGGTATTAGTGGTAATAATATCTAGACCATTAGTAACAGTATAGGTTGTACCAACTGAAGTAGAAGGTACCCAAGAGAGACCAATCCCAGTAGAAGTAAGGATTTGACCAGACGAGCCTGAAGTACCAGTAGCAAAGATGGTGCCAGTGAGATTGATATCGCCAGCAATATCTAATTTCTTAGAAGGGGCAGTGGTGCCAATACCAATGAGGCCTAACCCTGGATTTAGATAAATGTTGCCACCGGCTGGGTCAGTTGAGCCCATTAGTGTCAAAGTTTCTGTAGCAGAAGTACCACCACTTAGAATCTGGCCACCGATTCTGCCGTTAAGTAGGGCATATTGAAGATGGTCATCATTGGTTAAATCGGTTAAAACACTATGACTACTGGGAGTGTAGGTACCTGAAGGGAGATTACTGACAGCCCGATAATCCTGAGCTTCGATAAAACTTTCAGTGGTACCACCGGTTAGACGAAGAATTACCCGATAAAGTAATTTCATTTCCCTAAACGGTAAATTGCCTAAAGAGAGTGATTCGTAAGTGGCATTGGAACGAGCGTTGGCAATTGAAGTGTCTTGACGCTGACCCATGAGGGAATATATGGGGCTTGTAGGATCATTAGTGGCAAAAATCCAGTAGGCAACATAATTATTATTGGTGACAGGAGCGATATTACCTGAGTTATTGTATTGGATGACATTACTAACTTGATGGAAATAATTTGATTGGGGAGCGGTGGTAACAAAAGAAGAACCGACTTGATAAATTACCCGAGCAGTAGTTTGAGTTCCGAGAACTTCGTTTTTAATATCTTCGTCATAAATTGATCCGGCGGTAACGGAGAAGGTGGGGGGAGAATTAAAAGTACCGGTTAGACCACTACTATAACGGGTACCGACTGTTTGGTGGAGGTATTCATGAGTGATACCTTCCATACTGAGACCATGACGTTCTTCACCAATCAGGGCGGTGGTGCCAGTCCAATAGAGAGTAGCAATTTGAACTGTGGTTGAAATATCCCAAGGAACGGTGGAATAGGTTAAATTGCCGCTAGCGTTATAGTAAATGTAATAAAGTATGCCGGCAGTGATGGGATTAATAGTAATTGATTCAGTATTTTTGATATATTCTTTACCAGAAATGTAAATTTTAAAATTAGTACCGGTGATGGTAAAAGCTGTAGTACCAACGTCAAAACTTAAAGAAGTATCAGTGCGATTAAGAAAGCCAGTAGGATCTTTAACGATGGCACCGGTAGTGAGAACTTCCCAGTAATTTGAGGCATTAAAGGTTTCAAGATTACTGCCATTCCAACGCAGAGTACCGGGATTAGTGTTGGAATTTAATCCTAATACAAGAGCACCATTAATATCGATTTTTTCGCGAGGAGAAGTGGTACCGATGCCTATGAAACCATTGGTAAAATTTATAAATAATGCTTCGGTATTACCGATGTTTAGGCGCATGTTTTCAGTGAGGGGACCACCGAGTTTAAAAATATCAGAAGCGAGAGTTAAACCGGAACCGGCGGCATAGGTGGTACCGACAGAGCTATTGTTGATGGTAATAGTTGAACCTGATTGAGTTAGTGAGATACCGACACCATTGACAAAATTAACATTGGCATTAGAAGTGATGGCGGTAGTGCCAGCACTATTGGTTAATAAATTCCAGGAAGAATAATTGCTATAAGGTAGATCGTTATAGTGGTAACCATCTAAAAGGTCGGAATTTAGATTGGTAGCGAGGATGGTTGAACCCATACTGAGGCTGTTTGATATATAGACATTGCCACTGGCACCAACAGAAAATTGAGTAGAGAGATTAGAAGTGCCGATGTCGTAGTTTTGAAAGGAAAGAAAATTGTAACCACGATTGGTATTGTTGATTTGAGAATTAATCAGATTGCCACCAGCGATGTTGTTGTTACTAAGGTCAATAAAACCACTGGAACTGGGAGTAGTGCCTTCAGTCAGGAAGCGGATAATACCATTGCCATCAGGATTAATAGTGATGTTACCGCCGGAACTGTCGCTGGCTTTAAGAAGGAGAGCTTGACCTTCAATACCAAAAGTCCCAGAAGTGGAAATAATTGAAGGTGAGGTTTCCCCAAGGTAAACATTACCTGATTCACCAATTACTAGCACTGAGTTTTTGAAACCGCTAGCAGATGGTGGAAGCCCTTGCAATGTTTCAGCATTGAGAGCGTAGGCAACAGTGGCAATTTGTTGACGGGGATCCATGACTTCGCTATCGGCAGTGATTTCTAGCCAGACTTCAGCATTTTCAGAAAATACTTCAGGGGGAATTTCGGCACCATGAGTTTTACCAATAACGACATTAAAGATACCGTTTTCATCAGGAGTGATGGTGGGGCCAATACCGGAGCTATAGAGGGCAACACCGCTACCACCAACACCGTTATTAAAGAACTTGAAAGTAATATCGGTGGGGGAAGAAATAGGATTACCGGAAGTGTCAGTGAGACGACCTTGAAAGGAAAAGACCCGGCCGGGACGGACAAGATTGGTGGCAGTGGAATAGGCGAGCTCTTGTTTAGCTCTGAGAATAGTTTGGGTATAGAGACCGTAACCTAGACCAAGAATAATGGCGATGAGGGTACCAAAAATAAGATAGCGAGAAAGAAAGTTTTTAGGGATAAAGGGAATAGTGCGGTTTGTGGTAATAGGAGCGGCGGAGGAAGGATTTTTTAGGTAACCTTTTTTGATGAGAAAACTTTGGAAAGAATTTAGAGAGGAAAGTTTACGGTCAATAGTGGCACTAGAAGTACTGCCGGCTTTTAAGAAGTCAGCGTATTGCTGAAAACGGGAATGATTAAATTCAGTTTCTAATTTCATCGCTTTTTAGCCAGTTAAAATATTGATGAATGTCATTAAGGTAGTTTTTGATAGTTAGATCGGATTTGTGATCTTTGATGAGAAAGCTTTGGTACTGGATCAGGAGCTTTTCTTGATCAAGAGAGGGTTGACGGGCCAAGTGTTTCTTGACCTGCTTAAAGAGGTTAGTATCGGTCAGATGTTGATCAAGAAGGAATTGGCAGAAGGTAGAGAGAGATGCCAGATATCTTGAGGAGTTGTTTTTTAGGGAAACTTCGTCAAAGTATTTAGAAATTGATTCTTTAGAAATTTCGTTTTGAGAGAAGGCAAGGTAGGTTCTTAAGTCCTGGAGGTAGTTACGGATGGTGTTGGATTGATACTGATGGTTTTGCAACCAAAGAGTGTACGAATTGAGATGTTGGGGCAAGAGGGTGAGAATCATGGGAAAATTATTTCCAGAGCCAAATAAAAGTGGCAGCAATGATCAGGAAGGGAGTAAGCTTTTCTAGTACCGGAGATAAATTTTTAGATTCAAAATTATATTTTTTATACATGTTTATCAGGTTTATTAATTATTAATATATATAAATATCTACTATTAGGAAAAGGGTGTCAAGAGGCTGAAAAAGGTGATCATTGATGTATTTTGATAGATATAAATAGGGGTACAAAGAGGTGGAAAGTAGGAGATTTCTATTTCACATTACTTTTCACATTTAGTTGACCTACTATCTATATAGATCTATCAATAATAAACAGAAGCAGATTTTAGGAATTCTATTTTAGATATATCGGTAATAGTGCGGTTTAGATATTATGATATTATTTAATAGAGAAAAACTAGTCAATGTGTTAGTGGTTGAAGATGGATATATGTGCTAGAATCTTTGGTAGATGAAAACAAATAAGCTGTATTTGGGATTAGTCATAGGTGTTTTTAGTTTAGCTTTTGTTGGTTACATGGCAGTGGCAGTGATACCAAAGGTTTTTGTGACCATGACAAAGGCGACTCCAGGGAAAGAAGTATCTTTGGGTGGTTCGTATTTAATTGGAGGCAATATTTTAGCCAAGGCTGATGGAGTGGATAAATGTGAGGTGAATGTTTTTGTATTAGATAGTAGTGGTAAGGGAATTAAGGGAATGGCAGTGGTTTTATCAGGAGCGGAAAGCGGAGAAATGCAGGTGGTGTCTGATACTGATGGTAAAGCAGTTTTTGAAATAACGTCAGTAAAAGAAGGACAATTGACTTTGAGTGCCAGTGTTGGTGGAGTACCACTAGAGAAGACGATAAAAGTGACTTTTAGGAATTAAAGGAAAAGCAGATTGATTTTTTGAGAAAGGACGAGGGTGGTGGTAGAGGCGGAAATTTCAAATTTACCCGGAGTGGCGGAAGAGAGGTTGAAGGTGGCTTTACCTAAATCATCGGTGGTACTTTGAAGAGTCTCAACTTGGATAGGAGGGGGAGCCTTGAGAGTAACAGCTTGTTGACTGACCCCGAGACCTTGGGAGTCGAGAAGAAAGATGGTGACCCGAATTTTTTCCTGACCATCAGCTTTGGCTTGAATCGGGGAAGCGAAGAGATAGGAATTTTCTCTGACAGGGAGACGGCTGTCAGTATTGCTGGCCCGGCTTTTGAAAACAGTAATTTGGGTGATAAGAAGGACAGTGGTGGTCAGACCGAGAATCAAAAGAATGATAAAGAGAATTTTTTTAGTCATAGTAAACTGATAGTTTTATTATAGTAGATAGCGGGTAGGAAACGGCGTCGAGTTTTTTTGAAAATAAAGAAAATGGAGAAAATAATAATTAAGAGGGGAATTAAAAAATAGAGAAGAGAAATGGTGTAGTTTGGGTGATAAAGAAGGGTATTGGACTTGGGGGAATTAGCTTCAAGATATTGGGTGGTGGCAAAAATACGATAGTTGGTGGCAGTGGTGTTGGGTAAATTAAGGCTAAAATTACCCCGGGAATCGGTTTTAGTTTCCAGGGTGGGTAATTCAAAGGCTTGAACAGTTTTAATTAAAGTTAAGGGTGACGATTGTTGATAGAGGTGAACTTGAATGGTGGTGTTAGGGATGGATTGGCCAGAGGAATATTGATTTAGAAGATCAAGAGAAAGGCTGGGGGACAGAAGAATGGGGCCAATTTCGGTGTAACTATTAGTCAAGGGTGGCTCGGGGATACAAACCGGATTATTAAGACGATTGGACTCATCAAGAGAGGTTAGACAGAGGTCTTGGGAGTGGCGGGGAATGATAAGGCGATCAAAGATGAAGTAACCATCGTCTTGACTATAAGTAACGGCAAAGGCTTTAGAACTGCTCAATTCGACCCGGGAGCTGGGACTAGTGTAGCCAAAGATGGTAATGGTGTTAGCGGGAACCTGAGCGCTGATAGTAACAACTTGATTAGTTTCCAATTACTTTTTATCTTGATACTTTCTCTTAAGATTTTCAAGTTCTTTTTCCAGTTCTTCGACTTTTGGAGTGTTTAAAAGGGGAGGAGTATTTTTCTTGGATTTAAGAATGAGAAAAATAACAATGATAATAACAACAAGTAGGGCAATGAGTTTATAGGGAATAACCCAGAAGAAAAGGGTTGCAGTTAAAAGCTGACCGGTAGTGCCATAGGCGGCGTTGATTTGGGCTTTATAGCGACCAAGCATTATTTTACGATTCAAAGTGTTTAAGAATTCCCGACTGGTGAAGGGAAAAATATTAGTGTTATCTAATTTAATTTGAGCAGTTTTAAAACCGAGAGTGTTGTAGATATTGATAGAACCGGCAGGGGTAATGTGGATATCAGAGAGATTGGTAACGATGGTTTTAAAATTAATCGGACCATATTCGGAAAATTTAGGAGCAGAAAATTCCTTAATAGAGGCGTTTTCTGTGATATCACCGGGAATAGTAATATAAACCAGAGTCCCAACATTAGTTTGAACGGCAGCGCCGGTTTGACTAATAGTGATATCACTACCGGGGGTGTGAAGAACCATGGCATAATGACCGCCGGCCAGAGCATCATCGGGGGTAATGACAGTCAGAACCAAAGATTTAGTTTCACCGGGTTTAAGTTTTAGTTTAGAAGGAGAAATTTGAATCCAGGAAGAGGCAGTCCAACGGTTGGCTGATTGATCGGTATTTTCAATTTGTAAAGGAGTACCCAGATCGTCAATAACAATGAAGTCGCGAACAGAAGTAGAGATGGTTTTTTCGTTTTTTGATTCGTTTCTGATTTTGATTTCTTTGGTCAGAACCTGGCCGGGCTTAGCAATTATTTCCAAACGGGGAGGAATAGCAGTTAAACCAAGAGCACTTTGGGCTAGAGAAAATTTTGGAAGAGTTAAGTTGCTAATAGTAAATGACAAAATTAGAAGAATAGTTTTGATTGGGGTAGGGTTTAGTTTCATTTGTTTATTTTTTAAAATGTAGCGGTGGCGGTATAAACAATTTTACTTTCGTAGTCACCAGCTTCTTGAACAGTGGTGATAGATAAACGATAACAAACATTAGCAGATTCAACAGTAGCGGGAATACTAGGTTTAATCATAATTGGTTGAGCCAGAGCGGCGCCGAGGCCAAATGGTTTAAATTGACCAGGAGTAAAGGGGATACTACTACCGATATTAGTCATGGTGTAGCCAAATTCAGAGAGAGTGGTGCTGGGAGTGCCCCAGGCAGTAGCACTAGTAGCAGTGCAAACACCACCATTACAAGTGGTGTCGGGAATAGTAGTGGCAGTATTGATATTTTTCATCACGGCGTTTTCGTAGACAGTAACCACATAACCACCGGGACCATTGGTGACACAGGAAAGCCGTTGACCGAGCTGGTTGAAGCCACCTAAGGCGAGAGAGCCGAAAATAACTTGATCACCAGTAGTATCAACAGCACCAGAACTGAGTGTAGTACCGGCACCACAGGCGGTAGAGCCAACGCTAGTGCTACCAAGGCCATCAATATAGAAAGTAATAGAGGGATCGACAGTGGCGGTAACTCTAACGGCTTCCACTATGGCGATTTTGCCGGGGGTTTGATCAAGAAGGAGACCGGTGGAATCAAGGTGACGAAGAATGAAGTTAAAAACATTAGCCGTGCCTTCTTGGGTGGCAGTGTTAGAAGGACTGGGATTAATCATTAGACTGTTACCAACACCAACGACAATAGTACCGGTGGCACCAGTGCCGGCGGGATTAGTAACACCAGCACCAAGAGCACATTGAATGACGTGATAATAGGAAATAACACTGGGACTGCCAAGGGCAACAGCAGCAGTAGTACCAATAGTGGCGGTGGCACCCCAAGGACAAGTAATAGCATTAGCGGTAAGTGTGCCTAAATCAAAACCCTGTTGATCAGGAATACCGTCACTAGTTTTTTCAGCAGCCAGACCGGAAGTAGACTTAATTAAAACTTGCCAAATACCTTGAGCGGAACTGACTTGTGGCTCAAAGGAAACAGTGTGAACAGCAGAGCGGGTGGCAATAATACTACCACCGGCCAGTGAAGAAACATGAGAAATACCGGTGTTTAACATAATAGTAGCGGTGGAACCGATGTCTTTGACAGTATAAGTACTTTGACTACCACCAACACCAATGGAAATAGTATCACCGACAAATAAATTGTTAGAGGTTTGAGAGGGGAAGTCGGTACTGACATCGATTTTGAGGACGGAATCACCAAAGGTATTACCAACTCCAACGCCTCCATAATAGGAAAATTGAGAACTAGAGAGGACATCTTTAACGTTTTTAGAAGGAACCGAGTCTATTTTTTGAGGACGAATAAAGGCCAATCCACCTATTAAAATTACGAAAATGAATAGTTTAGCTAGAGTATGGTTTTTCACTTATTATATAGAGGTTATAATTGATTAATTTAATTGTCAATAGATTGGTAAAATATGGTGCGTTTTGAATTAATTTGTAGTGATGTTTGTAGTTAACTATTGTTTATTGCCCATTTATAGGGTAAAAATATATATATTAGCAATAGTTATTATCTTCTGCTTGATATACTTTGTTTGGGTTTTAAGAGAAAAAATAGAAGAAGGAAGAGAAGTGAAATAGAGATAATAATAGAGTAAGGAAAGATGAAAAACTGAAAAGAATATTCGTATTTAGAGACGTTACCATTTAGGGTGATAGTGCCCTGATAGGATCCGGGCCAGAGGGGGATTTTAAGTTGACAGGGGATAACTTCGTCTTGGAAATTTAGGCAGTGGATCAGGCGGGAATTTTGAGAGGTGGTGGTGTAGGGAAAAAGATTTTGTTGCCAATAAGTTTGACCGTTTTTATAAATAGTAATTTGGCCGTCAATATGGCTATAGTGATTACCATTATTAAAAATTTCACCATTAATTTTAAGAGGAGTAAAAATATCTTTAATAATCGGGTTGAGGGAGAATTTGGAGATCCGGAGATTGGAAGTCAGGGTGCTTTTGGAGCTGGTAGAAACAAGTAGATGGGAACCAATTTTGGCTAAGTTTTGGTGACCACCCAGAGCACTGTTGAGAGGTTTTTGAGTAATAAAGAAAGTTAAATAGTGATCGCTTTCCTCGGTGGAAGGATTGTTAATTTTAAAGACCAATTGTTTTTTTTGACCGGGATTGAGTAAAAAATCCTGACCAAGTTTTAAATCAGCATTGGAAAGGGAAAATTTTAAGGAAGGATTAGGATCGTCAAAATAAGTGACGGTACCGGTGTTGTCGGCGGGAATCCAAGGGGAGACAGAAGTGGATAGAAGAAGAGTCCCGGAGGAATTGTTGGTGACTTCGTAGGCTTGGGTAAAAATAGCATTTGGTTTGAGAATTATCTCAATTTGAGCTGGCTTTAAGATAAGATTGAAGGCGGGCATATTATTTTAATATTTGGGAACTAAAGTATAAGTAATGTAATTTTCATAATCACCGGCAGCCTGGAGGGAGGAAATGAGAACACGATAGTTGACGGTGGCTTCACGGTTTTTGACAGGAACATTTTCCGAGGCGATAATAACCGGGGATTGGTTATCGGATAAATCAGCAAAGGGGCGAAAATAGGTAGAATCGGAAAAATAGGCAGTAGCCCCAATACCGGTAACATTGAAACCAAAACCATATTTATTAGTGGTAATCCAAGGGGTAGAAAATGAGGCAGTACAATCATTTAGGTCACAGGCAGTATTGGGAATAAAAAGACTGGGGCTGATCCAGAGAGGATGATTTTGTTGAGCAGTGATTTGGTAACCATGGCCGGAGGGGGTGGTGACAGTTAAAAGGTTGGTGTCGGTGACACCAACGCCAGGGGTGAGGGTGCCAAAATCAATATTGAGTTTATCAATAGTAAAAGAAAGTCCGGTAAAAGTGTCGTAAATGTATTGAAAACCGGATTTGACTCTAATACCATTTTTCTCTGAGACACCCGGGGCGTTTTGACCAACAGTGTCGGTAAGCTGATAATTAGTGGAAGATTTTCGACCGGAGGTGATATTAAAATTACCCCAATCGATAAAATATGAAGGGGAAGAGAAATGTTGAGCTTTGATTGGGGAAACGAGAAACCAGAAACAAAAAACTAGAATAAGAAGATTAAGTTTCATCTGAATTTTCATCGATACCTCGTTCAAGTTTGGCCGAGTCTTTAAGTAAATTTTTGGCGATCTGATTTATCTTAGGGTTATCTGAAAGAGAAATAATTTCTCGAAGAGAAGTTTTGAGTTTGAGAGAAATCCAAAAAAGAAAATCAGTTTCGTCTTGGCTAAGAATGGCCTCAGTATTTTTTTGGAGTTCTTGTTGTTGGGAAATAAAATAGGTAAGGGGAGTGATTAAGAGAAGAGAAAATAGTTGAATTAAAGAAGAAAGGGAATTGAGACTATAACTGTAAAAAATAATGATAATTAAGGAATAAACTAAGTTGATAATCGGACGATTTTGAAAGGAAAGGGAAAAGAGAAGAAAGTAGATTAAAAAGAATAAAAAAGAATTAGTGCCGCCGGTGGAAAAGACAATTAAGTTTAAAATAAAAACAACTAAGGGTAGAAAAAGACGATGGGCAAAAACCAGAAAAAGAATAATGAGTAAGGAAGTTAAGGCAATAATTTGGGGAAGAAAAGGGGTAAAAACTGGGCTTTGATGGAAAAGAAAAGCTAGTAAAAGCGGAAGAAAAAAGGTAGCTGTTTTGAAGGTGGTAGACATTATTTAAATTATACATGTAATATTTTTTTAGTGAATTTTTGTGGCGTAAAAAACATTAATTGGTTTAGTGATTGTTCTTGGTTAAGGTTTAATAATGGTAGTTTTAGAGAGAATAATAAATTTGGAGGTGAAAATATTGAAAACTGGTTTAGGGGAGAGAAGTGATATTAGGATGGGATCAAAGTGTGTATAATAAGGCATGGATTTTAAGGTAGTTGAGGCCAAATGGCAAAAGTTTTGGGAAGAACATCCAGAACTGTATCGGGTAGATGGTAAAAGCGGTAAAGAAAAAAAATATATTTTAGTGGAGTTTCCCTATCCGAGTGGAAGCGGTTTACATGTAGGCCATGCTTTTTCTTTTACCGGAGCGGATGTTTATGCCAGATTTAAAAGAATGCAGGGATATAAGGTGTTATTTCCTATGGGCTGGGATGCTTTTGGTTTACCAACGGAAAATTATGCGATTAAAACCAAAAGAAAGCCCCAAGAGATAACCAAGGAGAATACGGATATTTTTAGAGAACAAATGAAGAGACTGGCTTATTCCTTTGACTGGGAGAGAGAAATCAACACTAGTGACCCGAATTATTATAAATGGACCCAATGGATTTTTATTCAGCTGTTTAAAAAAGGTTTGGCTTACAAAAAAGAAATGCCGATTAACTGGTGTCCCAGCTGTAAAATTGGTTTAGCAAATGAAGAAGTTGTCGACGGAAAATGTGAGCGATGCGGGGCTGGGGTGGAGAAACGAACTATTTCTCAATGGGTAGTAAAAATTACAGAATATGCAGATAAATTGATTAGTGGATTGGAAAAGACGGATTTTATTGACAAGGTTAAACAGGCTCAGATAAATTGGATTGGAAAAAGTGAAGGAGCGAAGATTAGATTTCAGATACTAGATTCCGGATCGGAGACAAAGGAATTAGAAGTGTTTACGACCAGACCGGATACGTTACCGGGAGTGACTTTTATGGTGATAGCTCCAGAACATGAATTGGTGAGTAAGTTGGAAGATAAAAAGATAACTGATTATATTAAGGGAGCACGGAGTAAGTCGGATATGGAAAGAACAGAATTAAATAAAGAGAAAACAGGTGTATTTTCAGGACTATATGTGATAAATCCAATCAATAACAAGGAAATTCCAATTTGGATCTCGGATTTTGTCTTAGCTAGTTATGGGACTGGGGCTATTATGGCAGTACCGGCTCACGATGAGCGAGATTTTGCTTTTGCTAAGAAATTCAGCTTACCGATTGTGCCGGTGATGAAAAAAGAGGGGTGGAATTTTGAAGATGGTCCGGATACCGAAGTAGAAAAAGGTGAAGAATTTGAAAAAATGATGAAATGGGTTGAGGAGAAGGGAATTGGAGAAAGAACTTCATCTTATCATTTACGGGATTGGATATTTTCCAGACAACATTATTGGGGAGAACCGATACCGATGATTTTTTGTCAAAAGGATGGATGGCAACCGGTGCCGGAAAAAGATTTACCGATTAAGTTACCAGAGGTAGAAGCTTATGAGCCGACAGATGATGGAAAAAGTCCATTATCAAAGATAGAAAGTTTTGTGAAGTGTCAATGTCCAATTTGCGGAGGTGAGGCTCAAAGGGAAACTGACACTATGCCTAATTGGGCCGGTTCGGATTGGTACTACCTAGCTTATTGTTTTGCAGATAAAATAAATAAAAATGAAGCTAATGATGTATTTATTGATATATTTAGTGGTAGTCGTGAAGAATTGAAAAAGTGGTGTCCGGTAGATGTTTATATAGGAGGAGATGAGCACAATACATTACATTTACTTTATTCAAGGTTTATCTATCAATTTTTAAATGAAATTGGGGTGGTTCCTAAAGAAATTCCGGAACCTTATTTTAAGAGAATGTCTCATGGGGTAATTTTGGGTCCGGATAATCAAAGAATGAGTAAGTCAAAGGGCAATATAATTGTTCCGGAAACAATGGTCGATAAATATGGAGTGGATGTTTTGAGGCTATATCTGATGTTTATGGGACCATTTGAAAGTACGATGACGTGGAATGAAAAGACTTTAATGGGAGTGAGGAGGTTTTTAGATAGATTTGATAGTTTTGTTAATAATCAAATAAAACTTGGATCTGATAGTAGTGAAAAATCAAAAGTGATGATTAATAAGACTGTTATGGGTATAGGCCGGGATTATGAAACTTTTGGTTTCAACACGGCAGTGGCTAAACTAATGGAAGCGATAAACACTCTGGATTTAGTAGGGAGCGATGATTTAAGGAAATTAGTACAACTACTGGCACCATTAGCGCCATACATGGCAGAGGAGTTGTGGAGCTGCCTACGTTTAGAAGATTCCGTCGAGCCGAAGTCAGTTCACCAGAGTAATTGGCCGGAATACGATAAGGATTATATAAAGGATGAGAAGATTAGTTTACCGGTGGCGATTAATGGTAAAGTCAGAGAGCAGTTGATAGTCGAAGGTTTGAAATCTAAAATTGAAAATGAGACAGAAATTATAAAAATGGCAAAAGACCTAGAAAAAATAAAGAAGTGGATTGGAGGAAGAAAAATTATCAAGGAAATCTATGTGCCGGGGAAGATGTTAAACCTAGTAGTGAAGGAATAAGAGTGGAATTAGCAACTTTCTAATACGAGTGCTATGGTCTTTACTAAAAAGATTTTAAGGGCATTAAAGGCTATTCTTATTAGAAAAATAAATTATATCGGTAGGCGGTAATTTTGAAGGGAATGAAAAACTTTATAAAAATTTGTTTTGATTTGAGTTAGTGTAGTGGTGGGTTTGTATCAATAAAAATAGTGATTAAAGAAGAAAAAGATAAATAAATGATGACTGGTTGATTAATAGTTGTTTTAAACAAATAGAGAATAATTATGCGGTAAACGTGATATGTATAAGTCTTTTTTGTTAGTAATATTTTAATTTAATATTAATATTTTTGCGGAAATAATTTTAACGTTAAAAATAAATGTAATTGCGGAGAAAAAAGCGGAAATATAGAAAAATCTGCGGTTAATTATGTTAAATTGGATTAAAAAATGCGGTAATGTGTTCCCACCAGGAATCGGACCTGGATTTGCCGCTTAGGGGGCGGCCGTTCTATCCATTGAACTATGAGAACTAAGAAAAATTTAAATTTTAAAATTAAATTGTAATTTTTGAGCAAATTACTGATAAAGGTCGCCTTCGTCCTAATTATAGGGACTTCGGCGGACCAAAGTCGGGGATATTGGATTCGAACCAACAGCCTCAGCGTCCCGAACGCTGCGCGCTAGCCAATTGCGCCAATCCCCGAGAGTAGTTCAGGTCAGTGATATTTTAGCACGTAGGGAATAGGTGTAAGCCTAAGTTGTCTTTATATATAGATTGTATTACTAAATTAAAAAGTAATACCAGATAAATAGCAGTGTATTGATGACACTGCTAAGTGTTTATTTAACTGATATATGGTTGTCGAATGGGTATATTTTTAATTAATGATTGACATTTTTTTAAAATATATTTAGACTGATGAAATGAATAACTTTGATAGAAACACCCGAACCTTAATTGTTAGCTTTTTGGTGGCAATATTTGCTTTGATTCCGTTGCGTTTTATTGAGGTTGGTGCCCAACAGAGCCTTTTAAGTCAGACGCAGGTTTTAGGGGAAACAGTGGTAAATGTGGATCAAGAACAAAAAACAGTGACAGAGGAGAATGAAGCTAAACTAGAAGCTCCCTATGATGAACTAGAAACATGTATAAACAAAGCTGAAGTGAAAATGGTGGAAGATGAAGTTTATAAACAACTACGGAGCCAAAATTTGGACAAGGAACAGATAGTAATTATCTTGGATGAGTTGAAGAGAATAGAAGTGAGTGCTTGTCGATAATAATTAACGATCCTTGATAGTAATGGAATAGAGTTTATCAGTGGAAATAATGAGACGGTAGCCGTCTGGGGTGGGGAGAATGATTTGAAGAGGCGATTGGCCAGTAGAATAAAGGCTTTGATAATTAGTGGCATCATATTCGACGACCCGGATAGTTTTATTTTGAACAAAAAGTAGATTATTAGAATAGGGAATCCAAGAAATTTGGCCAATAGAAGTATCACCGATCAGGAAATTAGTGTCATCTTTGAGATCATAAACGTAGTAGAAGTTTTTTTGAAGGTGACGTTGTTGAGTTTGAGTACTTTGAACAGGGGGTGGGGTTAAGCGAAGTGGGGATAATTGAGCACTGGCGGAAGCCTGATATAAAACTTTGTCTTCGGTGGTGTTAAAAGATAAAATAGCGGAATTAGTGGCAACAATAGATTGGATTTCCAAAGGAAGTTTGTCCAGTTTACTTTGGGTAATTTGTTTTTGGGTGTTTTGCCAATCGATTTTGATTTGAGGAAGACGGGAAGAAACATCGAAGAGATTTTTGGAATTTAGGGTCTGATCAAGAGAAAAAAGATAGACATTGGGATTGGTTTTTGAGGTAGCCAGAACTTGTTTAGAATTAGGAGAAAATTGAAAAGTATATTTTGACCAATCAAGGTAGGGTGAGTTTAAGGAAAGAAGACGTTCAGTATTTCTGCTCATTAATAAGGGTAATTCGGTCAATTCTAAAAGATAAAGCCCATTTTCTTTACTGGTAGCCGAGCTAGAAGCAACGGTATAGATAATTTTAGTGGCATCAGGACTGACGATGGGATTAAGAATTTTATTTTGAGTAATGGGTTTTAGGTCCAGGGAAGAGCGGAAAAGTTGAGCATCGGCTTGGTAAACAAATTCCGGCTGAATTTGAATATTTTTCATCCAAGGAAAATAACCGTCTTTGGCAATTTTAACCTGGTAATTACCGGGGCTGAGGTTTAGAGTGTCGTCGGTAGCGGTAACAAGAAGATTGTCAACGTAAACACTGGCAGATTTTGGTTTAGAGGTGGCAGAAAGAAGACCGGTAACCTTAAGTTTTAGACCGTCATTAGTGTCCAGACGATAACCACGGGCAAAGACAGAGATAAGGAGGGTGCCACTAATAACAATGGAGGCGACAGACAGTATGGCTAGAAGACTTTTTCGATTAGAATCGGAACTCATTAGTGTATTATATAGAATTATGACCTGGATAAGAAAGTTGGCAATTGATTTGGGAACTTCTAATTGCACAATTTGGGGTGGAAATAATGGGGTTTTACTAAGTGAACCGTCAGTGGTGGCGGTAGAAGCGGAGAATAGAAAGGTGTTGGCGGCAGGAAATGAAGCTAAAAAAATGGAAGGAAAGACACCAGATTACATTGAAATTGTCAGACCAATTGAGTTTGGGGCAGTGGTGGACTATGAAGCGGCTGTGGGGATGCTGAAGTGGTTTTTAAGGGAAGTAATGGGGTCGACCTGGCTATTAGGTCCGGAAGTGATGGTAACAGTGGCTTCAGGGTTAACTCAAGTTGAACAAAGAGCAGTTTTAGACGCGGTTTTGGAGGCGGGGGCAAGGAAAGTATATTTAATCGATACTCCATTAGCAGCGGCAATTGGAGCCAAAATACCAATTGCGGAAGCATTTGGAAATATGGTTGTAAACATAGGAGGAGGGATAATAGAGGCGGCAGTGGTAGCTTCAGGAGGGGTGGTAGCCAGTAAATGTTCTCGGGGGGGTGGAAGTAGAATAGATGAATCCTTAGAGGAATATTTAAAGAAAAAATATAGTTTAGCGGTGGGTGATCAGACAGTGGAGCTGGTAAAGATTAAATTAGGGACGGCAGTAAAATTAAAAAAAGTAGAAGCATTGTTAGTGAGTGGTCGGGATTTGGTCTATGGTTTACCAAAAAGTATGGAATTAAATTCTGATGAAGTGTTTGAAGTGATCAGACCAATGTTGGATGAGGTAATTTTAGTAATCAGAGAAACCCTACAGATGACGCCACCGGAATTAGTAGCTGATATTGCTGATCGGGGGATAGTGTTAGTTGGAGCGGCCTCAAAATTAAGGAATTTAGCATTGTTGTTAACCAGAGAAATCGGGGTGTCGGTACATTTAGCAATTGAGCCGGAGACCTGTGTGATTAAAGGGGTGGCGATGGCGATGGAGAATTTGGAGATTTATCGTAAATCAGTAAAGTAATGTATTCAAAAAAAATACCTATAATTATCAAAAAACCCTAAACTCTAAGTTCTAAATTTTAAAAAATAAAGACAATATAAGAGTAGAAAATAAAATTGCCAAATAATAATGCTTAATTACTAGTTACAACTGAAACATTGGTGATAAAGCTGAGTATAAAATTTGTTCAATAGATTTAATAATGGCACTTTATAATTTTAAAAAACTAAACTTATAGTATTTAGAGCAAGAAAAGATGATATAGTTGAGACTATCTTTTATCTCCAAAATCTTATAAGATATATAATATAAGTATCAGATATGTAAAAAATAAAGAGGGTCTAGTTTTTATAAGTAAAGTCATTTATTATAAGTTAGATGAAGATTAAAAGTAAGCAAAATGAGGATCGGGCAAAGGGAAGGGTAATCGACTATTTTGGCCCAAAATACTGGGAAATGTGTGGAATAAGCTATTTTAGCAGTGATATCAATGAACTGCTAAGAGTGTTGTCGGGGCGAATGGAAGTCAATGGAGAGAAAACGTGGCTAACGACAGTTAATCCGGAGTTTGTTATGGCAGCGAGAGGAGATAGTGATTTTACGGATATTATCAATAAAAGTGACATAAAAGTGGTTGATGGAATCGGTTTAATTTGGGCCCGGGAAGTACTAAAAAGCCCCAGAGGGCCAAAAAGATGGTGGCGGGCATTAACGGTGGGGGTGGAAATTTTACGGGGAAAAAGACGTCGGGGACTGATTTCCGGGGCGGATTTGATAATGGATTTAAGTAAAATGGCGGCAGAAAAAAAACAAAAAATTTTTCTTTTAGGGGGTTGGGAAAATAGGGCTTCGGAGAGCGGAAAGTTTTTGGCAGAAAAATTTCCGGGACTAAAGTATGATTTTTGTCAGGGGGAGCCAGTGGTAAAGAACGAGGAAGTGATAAATCGGATAAATAAATTCGAGCCGGATTATTTACTAGTGGCTTATGGGATGAAAAAACAAGAAGAGTGGATTGAGAGAAATTTGGCTAAATTGAAGCTAAAAGTGATCATTGGAGTGGGAAGAAGTTTTGATTATTATAGTGGAGCGTTAAAAAGAGCTCCAGGGTGGGTAAGAAAAATGGGTTTAGAATGGTTGTATAGCCTAATAAAAGAGCCAAAGAGGTTTAAAAGACAATTGGTTTTGCCAAAATTTGTTTGGATGGTATTAACTGAAATTGCCTAGAAATTTAATTTCCGGGATTAAATCGAGATTTAGCTTATCTTTGGCTTCTTTTTGAATTTTTTTGATAAGGCTTAAGTAGTCGGTGGCGGTAGCGTGAGCGAGATTTAAGATAAAGTTGCCATGAAGAGGACTGATCTGAGCATCGCCAATCTGAAAGCCTTTGAGATGTAATTCCTGGTCGATAATACGGCCGGCAAAGTCATTTTTAGGATTTTTGAAAACAGAACCGAGAGAATTCATAGATTGGGTTTGAGTTTTTTTAGCGGTAATATTGGTAATTATTTCTCTAGAGGTGTCGGGATTACCGGAGTTAAGTTTTAAAGTAGCCGCAAGAATGATAAGGTTGGGGTGGGATTGAAATTCAGAAGTATCATAGGACCAATTTAGTTTATTAGTGGAGGAGGTGGTTAGAGAATTAGTTTTGAGATCAAAGATTTCGATTTCGCTAATAAACTTGTCAAAGTTGTTTTTATTAATGCCATGAATGTTGCTGTAAATAGCACCGCCAATAGTAGCGGGGATATAAGTAAATTCTTCTAGACCAGAAAGAGAATGATTGATAGTATTTGTTATTAAAAAAGGAAGCTGGACACCGGAATCGACTTTAACTAAATTGTTAGGTAAGTATTCAATAGTATTGGATAAGTTTTTGATGACGATACCGCGAATACCGGAATCGGAAATTAAGACGTTGGAGCCGTTGCCGAGAATAGTTGCGCTTGTAAACGAATTTTTGCGGTGCTCGCTACCTTCGGGCTGTCCGCTTCGCGTCACGCGTTCGCTGTGCGCCGAAAAATTGTTTACTTCGCTAACCTTTTTTAATACTTCAATAAATTCAGCAGTGGTATTAGTGGTAATAAAAGTGTCGGCGGGACCACCGATCTTGACGGTAGTGTAAGGGGCCAGGGGATGGTTTTGGTAAATTTCCATGCTTAATTATATATTAAATAGGGTTAATTTAATAAAAAAGGCTTATATATAAATAATATATTGTGAAAGTGTGGACAAGTGGGTAAATGAAGCTTTAGCTTATAATATGTAATAAGGTAAAATGAATTAATGAATAAGTGGAAGATAGCTTGGCTGGCAATAATATTAATAGTCTTGAGTGTGGGGATAATGTGGATATTTATGGACAACGGAAGGCCAATGAGGGTGTCGGAAACAACTTTATTTGTGCCGACTGGGGTTGAAAAGAAGTTAAAAGTGGCAGTGATGGCTGATATTCACACTGATACTGAAGAATTAAAAAAAATGTTAGATATGGTTAAAAATAATGGAGTAGAGCTGGTGGTAGTGGCTGGAGACTTGACTATAAAAGGGGAAAGGGAGGAGTTGATTAAGGTTAAAAAAGTCTTAGATGAATCTAATTTGAAATATGTGGCAGTACCGGGAAATCATGAATACAGCATGAAAATTTTTGTGGAGATTTTTGGTAAAAATTATCAGAGTATTAGGTTACAAGAGATTAAATTAATTTTGATTGATAATAGTTACTGGCGGGGATTGGGTGAGGAACAGAAGGGGTGGTTAGAAGAGGAGTTGGCTGATTGTCGGGTGTTGATTTGTGTGGCGGTGATGCACAAACCGTTAAATAATTTGTTGTCGACTCATGTGATGGGAGAGAATAATAAAAAAGTGACCATAGAAGCCGGTTGGCTAAGAGAATTGTTAATAAACTATGGAGTTAAACAAATTGAGGCAGGGCATTTGCATTATGCGAGCTCCTATGAGCTAGAAGGGATAAGGACGGACATAGTAGGGGCAATTTCCCGAGACAGAAATAATCAGAGTCCCAGGTATACTGAATTAGTGATTGGAAAAAATTTAATTGAGAGGAAGGTGGTGGAGGAGGAAAATGATACTGGGAATTGATCCGGGATTGGAAAATACGGGATGGGGGGTAATAGAAACAAGAAACGAGAAACCAGAGATTAGATTAGTTGATTGTGGAGTAATTTTGACTAGTAAAAAAGATAGAAGTGAGGTGAGGTTGGAAAAAATATTTGAGGAAATCCAAAAAATTATTAAAAAATATAAAGTGGAAGAAGTGGCGATGGAGAGTTTGTTTTTTGCCAAAAATATCAGAAGTGCCATGTCGGTGGCCGAAGCAATTGGGGTGGTTAAAGTAGCGGCGCAAAATTTAGGGAAGACAATTTTTGAATATACGCCACTACAAGTCAAAATAGCTTTGGTGGGCTATGGTAGAGCCGAGAAAGAACAAGTGGAGGTGATGGTGAGGGAGAGTTTGAATTTAGAAAAAGTGATATCACCGGGTCATGCTTCGGATGCAGTGGCAGTGGCGCTGACACACAGCTTTACTTCGTCTTTTGTTCGGGAGTAGGAAATGTTATGATGGGTTGATGATTTCTAGTTTAAAAGGGAAAATTAATCGAGTCTGGGGAAATTATATTGAAATAGAGGTGAATGGGGTAGGATATGAGGTCCAAATATCAGTTCACAGTTACGAATTACGAGTAGGGGAGGAAATAAAACTGTTTATCTATATGGCGGTTTCAGAGAATGATATTAGATTATTTGGGTTTAAGACAGTAGAAGAATTGGATCTTTTTAAGATGTTAATAACGGTTTCCGGGGTGGGACCAAAGACGGCAGCGGCGATATTAGCAGAAAAACAGAGTTTGGAAATTATGAAAGCGATCGGAGAGGCGGATGTGGAGTTTTTCAAAAAAATTAAAGGAATTGGGCTCAAAACGGCCCAAAGAATCATTGTGGATTTGAAATCAAAAATCGGAGGGCTAGGGGAATTAAACTTGAAAGAGGATTTACCATTATTGGAAGATGATGTGGTGTTGAGTTTGAGGCAATTAGGGTTTGAGAGAAAAGAGATTGAAAATGTGACGAAAATAATGCCTGTGGAGCTGGATATTCTAGAAGATAAAGTTAGTTGGTGTTTACAAAATTTAGGGAAATAAATGGCAGAAAATTTAGATCCGAAATTAAATAAAATCGATAAAGAAATTGAGTTGTCACTTCGACCCAAGAAGCTGACAGAGTTTATTGGACAAAAAAAACTAAAGGATCAGTTGGGAGTTTTTATCGAGGCGGCCAAAGAAAGGGGCGAAGCTTTGGATCATATTTTGTTTTACGGGCCACCGGGGTTGGGAAAAACAACTTTAGCCATGTTACTGGCAGCGGAGATGGGGTCAAATATTAAAATTACTTCGGGGCCGGCATTAACCAGAGCCGGGGATTTAGCTTCAATTTTAACTTCTTTGAAAAAAGGAGATTTGTTGTTTATTGATGAAATTCACCGCTTAAATAAAATTGTAGAGGAAACCTTATACAGTGCCATGGAGGATTATATTTTGGATATTGTGTTGGGTAAGGGACCGTCGGCCCGGTCGGTGAGACTAAAATTGCAAAAATTTACCATAGTGGGGGCAACCACGAGAATTGGTTTGATTTCCGGACCAATGAGGGACAGATTTGGGATTGTGCAACAGATTGATTTTTATGAGGATAAAAATTTAGCGGAGATTGTAATCAGAACAGCCGAGTTTTTGAAGGTAAAAATTGACTTCGCCGCTGCGGAGGAAATTGCTAAGAGGTCCCGCGGGACACCCAGAATTGCTAACAGATTATTAAAGAGGGTGAGAGATTATGCTCAAATAAGTGGTGATGGCTTAATAACAGTGGCGGAGGCCAAGGATGCTTTGGAGAAATTAGGAGTAGACGAATTAGGTTTATCTGATGCAGATAGGAAGTATTTAGAGGTGGTCAAAAAACAGTATGGTGGCGGACCAGTGGGAGTGGAAAATATTGCGGCAGCGTTGACGGAGGATATAGAAACTATTACAGATGTTTATGAACCATTTTTAATGAAAAAGGGTTTAATAAAAAGGACGTCCAGGGGCAGAGTGATGGTATAACCAAAAAAGGCAGCTAGAAATTAATCTAACCGCCCTTAAGGCAAAGTAAGAGAGAAATTATTCGCTTTGAATGCCAAGTAGCCAGAGAACAGCTTCCTTGCGGTAGCGACGATCACCACGAGCATTGATGCGGATGGCGGGAAGTTTACCCCGTTTACCCCAACGTTTGATAGTGAGTTTGGAAACGCGTAACAAATCAGCAACTTCGGCAACAGTCAAAAGATCAGGAAGGTTGTCGATACTGATACCATTAACTTTTTTTTGGGGGGTTTTTTGAGTCACAAGTTTATCTTGTGTTAGATTTTGATTGTCCATTTAGTGGCTCCTCGTGTATCAAAAGAATGTTTAACTATAACCATTAAAACATAAAGCATACTAGTAGGTCAAGATATCAAAATAACAAATGAGGTAAAATGAGTCATGGGTGTCAATGAAATAAAAGATATTGGGGTTGATAAAAAAGTAATATCAAAAGAGGAGCATGTTCCACCAAGTTCGGAGGATAATTTGTGTAGGATACTGACAGGAATTAGCTATGAAGAAGACCCAGAAGGGGTAATAAATAAGATGATAAGCGATAGAAATGAAATTTATAAAAAATATGGGATTCCCTTGTCAGGAGAATATAAGGATTCGCGTGAGTATGCAAAAGTGCTCTTAGATATGGCTAAAAATAGTGATATACCTGTTAGCTTAGTAGATCCAATAGCCTTAAAAAAACATGGTGTAGGAGCGGGGATTACGCAGCAAGGGAAAATAGTTGCTTCGACTATTGATTTAAATAGTTGTACTGATATTGAAGCATATAATTGGGCAGTAAAATTTGGTCATGAGTTAATTCACGCAGTTCAACAAAAACATGATCCAAGTATTCCAATAGAACAGGCAGAATATGAGGCGTATATCCTGACATATCTACCGACTGCTTACGACAATAGCGTGAAAGATTATCCGGGAATGGAGACAGTTCAGTATTATATGGTTGACTCATATATGTTTGAAAAAATCAAAGGTTCGTGTTTAGGTTACTATGAAAAAAATGGAATAACTCAGGATAAGATACCGTGGGTAGTTAGTAATAAAATAGAGAGTAAAAATGTTGTAGAATTAATTGATGACCGATAATAAAATTGCCTTTTTTGGGGTGAAAAGTTGGGAGAGGCCGATTATTGAAAAAGAAATAATTAATTTAGATGCTTGCGGGGTAGGGATTTTTGAAGAAGAGTTACAAGATGGTTTGGAATTAGCCAAAAATTACGATATTATTTCGACTTTTATTTATTCCAAGGCAGATAAAGAGATTTTGGATAAGTTACCCAATTTAAAAATGATTGCCACTAGGTCAACCGGAGTGGACCATATTGACAGTGAAGAGTGTAAAAAAAGAAAAATTGTGGTGGCGAATGTGCCGACATATGGGTCAAATACGGTGGCAGAGTATGCCATGGCCTTGATTTTAGCGGTGTCCAAAAATATTGTAGAGGCACATCAGGCAGTTGAGGAAGATGAATTTAGTCCGGAAGGATTGACCGGAATTGATTTATATGAAAAGACAATAGGAATTGTGGGTTTGGGAAAAATTGGAACCAATGTAGCTAAAATGGCTCAGGGTTTTGGAATGAAAATTATGGCGGTAGAAAAGTTTCCGGATGAAAAAGTGGTGAAAAAACATAAAGTAAAATTAGTAAATTTGGAAGCTCTTTTAAGGGAAGCGGATATAGTGACTTTACATGTGCCGGCGGTAAAAGAAACTTATCATTTAATTAATCGAAATAATATTAAATTAATGAAAGCTGGGAGTGTTTTGGTGAATACTTCGAGAGGGGCAGTAGTAGAAAGTGAGGCAATAATTTGGGCCTTAAATAAGGGGATTTTAAGAGGAGTTGGTTTGGATGTGGTGGAAGAAGAGGATAAAGTGGAAAGTATGTCGATGATAATGAGTCAGCGACCGACAAAAGAGGATTTACAGGACGTTCTAAGCTATCACATGTTACGGGATCGGGATGACGTGGTGTTTACACCACATAATGCGGCTAATACTGAAGAGGCAATTGCCAGGATTATCAAAACTACAATTGAGAGTATAAAAGATTTTTGTAAAGAGAATTAGTTATAATCAATTATGAAGGCAGTAATAATATGTGGCGGAGTAGGTAGCAAGATGTGGCCGGAGAGCCGCAGTAGTTCACCAAAACAGTTTCTACCACTCATCAGTGAGAAATCATTGTTCCAATTGAATTGGGAGGCTCTAAGACTTAAATTTGCTCCGGAGGAAATATTTTTACAAACTAATGCGGTCCAAGCGGAAATTGCCAAAAAACAAGTGCCGGAAATTTTGCCAGATAATGTGTTTATTGAGCCGGAAATGAGAAATCAGGGTCCGGCCACGGGTTTTGCAGCAGCCTGCTTGATTAAAAAGGGTTTTGGAGATGAGGCTTTTATGTTAGTTCAGGCAGATGTGATGAGAAAACCGGAAGAGAAATTTATAGAAATGATAGAAGTGGTAGGGGTGTTGGCGGAATCTTTGGGAGATTATATTACCGGAGGGATTGTACCTAAGAGTATCGTCAGAGGGGTTGATTATTTAGTAAAAGGGGAATTGGTAAAAGAAGAAGGGGTTAAAGTTTATCGGGTAGCAGATTATATTGATAGAAGTGAAGAAGAAAAAATAAAACAATATTTAGGTTCAGATAAGTTGATGATTCACGCTAATCACACGACCATGACGCCAAATAATTTACTAGCTATGTATAAAAAATATCGAATGGATTGGTATCAGCCGCTGATGGATATTATTAATAATGGTGATGTGGCTACTGAGTACACCAAGATGCCGAAGGGGGCGATTGAGGAAATTACTAAACAAGTTTATGTGAGCGGAAAGGCTCTGGTAGCCGAATTACCTTTTGAATGGATTGATTTTGGGACTTGGGAAAGTGTGGCAAAGTATTTGATAGAGCGAAATTTGTATACACCTGATAGTAAAACAATAGAGTTAGATAGTACCAACAATTTTGTCAGAGCTAAAAAAACTGTGGCTCTAATTGGAGTCAATGATTTGGTGGTGATAGATAAAGAGGATGCACTTTTGATTTGTAAAAAAGAGATGACAGGAAAGGTGGGGGAAGTTGTAGATAAACTAAAAGAGGGGAATAAAACAAATTTATTATAGTACAAAATAAAAGATAGGGATTGATTAAGTGGAGAGGAGCCTTAAAATGGGAACATGAGATATGTTTTTGTGATGGGTGGGGTGGTGAGTGGTTTAGGTAAGGGAATTGTGTCAGCGTCGATTGGAATGTTGCTTAAATCTTCGGGGTTTAAAGTTAATCATATTAAAATTGATCCTTATTTGAATATTGACTCGGGAACAATGAGACCGGCGGAACATGGAGAAACTTTTGTGACGGCTGACGGCGGAGAAATTGACCAGGATTTGGGAAATTATGAGAGATTTTTGAATCAGGATTTTTCTAAGGAAAATAATATTACTTCAGGAAAAATTTATAAAAAGATAATTGAGGACGAAAGAGCTTTTAAGTATGGGGGACGGGACGTAGAAATGATTCCAGATGTACCCAATGAAGTGAAGAGAAGATTCTATAAATTAGAAAAAGGTTATGACTTCGTGGTGGTGGAAGTTGGCGGGACTACTGGTGATATTGAAAATTTACCTTTTTTATATGCGGCCAGGGAAGTGGGCAGAGAAAGAGAGGCAATGTATGTCATGGTGTCTTTTGTGCCATGTTTACAGAATGTGGGGGAATTAAAAACCAAACCAACCCAACATGCTGTTTCGGAATTGAGATCGGCGGGAATAGTACCCGATGTGTTAATTACCAGAAGTGAAACTGGTTTAGATAAACCCCGTCGGGAAACTTTAGCTAAAAGATGTTTTTTGGATGATGAGGCGATTTTTGATGATCCGGATTGTGATTCGATTTATAAAGTGCCTTTAATTTTGGAAAAACAAGGGTTAATGAGGAGAATTAGAAAACATTTTAAAATTAAAAAACATCCCACTGATTTAAAGGCTTGGAAAAACATAGTGAGGAAGATGGAGGGAGCCAAAAAGAAGGTGAAGATTGCTTTGGTGGGGAAATATATAAGATATGGAAAAGGTAATCATAAGGACGTTTATGTGTCGGTTTTGGAAGCGTTAAAACATGCGGCAATAGCTAATAATATTAGATTAGAGGTGGAGGCGATTGATTCAAATGATTTTAAAGTTGAGGATTTAAAACAATATCAAGGAATAGTGGCACCACAAGGGTGGGGAAGTCGGGGGGTGGAAGGGATTATTAAGGCGATAAAATTTGCTCGAGAAAACAAAATTCCTTATTTGGGATTGTGCTTTGGAATGCAGATGGCGGTGGTGGAAATTGCCCGTGATTTGGTAAAATTAGAAGAAGCTAATTCAATAGAAGTAAATTCAGAAACAAAGTATCCAGTGGTTCATTTAATGCCGGAGCAGGAAGAATATTTGAAAAAACATCAGTATGGAGGAACGATAAGATTAGGGAACTGGCCATGTAAAATTAAAAAGGGAACGCTATTAGAAAAAATTTATGGAAAAAATGAAGTGCAGGAGCGGCATCGACATCGATATGAAGTAAATAATGAATATCGGGAAGCTTTAGAGAAAGTGGGGGTGGTATTTTCCGGGACTAGTCCAGACGGGAAGCTAGTGGAGGCGATAGAACTTAAAGATCAGCCATTTTTTATGGGAACCCAATTTCATCCGGAATATAAGTCTCGACCCCTAGATCCGCATCCGATTTTTGTGGAGTTTATGAGGGCGATAATCAATAAATAAAAATCCCCCCACAGTGGCGGGGGATTTTAGTAACAAAAAAGAACTTATTTAAGTTCAACTTGGGCACCAGCAGCTTCCAATTTGGTTTTAGCCTCGTTGGCAGCGTCTTTTTTCATAGTACCAAGATCGGCGGGACAAGCATCGACCATATCTTTGGCTTCTTTCAAACCTAATTCGGGTTTGAATTCACGAACAGCCTTGATAACGGCGATTTTGTTGGCACCGGCATTGGTGACAACGACGTCGAATTCAGTCTTTTCTTCGACGGCAGCGGCAGCGGGAGCACCGGCAGCAGTGGCAGCGGGAGCGGCAGACATAGCGACGGCTTTAACATCGAACTTTTCTTCAAGAGCTTTGACCAATTCGGAGAGTTCAAGCACCGAAAGTTCGGAAATTTGGTCGAGGATGGTATTTAATTTTTTATCCATATTTTTTTAAATTTGTAATGGGTTAATTAATAAATAATTAATTGGTTTCGGTAGCTTTTTTGTCAGTCAAAGATTTTAAAGTTAAAACTAGTTGCTGTTGATTGAAACGCATGACGTAAACCAAACGTTGCAAGGGATTTTTAAGTCCACCAATAAATTGGGAGATAAGAGCGGATTTGGAAGGAAGAGATAAAAATTTTTTAAGTTCCTCAAGGGAGAGAAGTTTTTTATCATAAATGCCATATTTGAAGCTGGTTTTTTCTTTGTCTTTATTGACGAGGTCAATTTCTTTCAGAGGAGCAATCTCGTCAGTATCGCAATAGGCAATAGCAGTAGGACCAGTTAAAATTTCAGGTAAATTAAGGCCCATTTTATTAAGAGCTCGGGTAATGAGACTATTTTTGACAACTTCAATAGAGCCACCGGCATCTTTGACTTTAGCTCGGAGAGTACTGACGTCAAGAGCGGTCAGACCTTGATATTGAATAAAAGCGGCGGATTTAGCTTCAGAAAGTTTTTTAACAACTTCATCAACTTTGGCAACTTTTTGTATTTTGGACATATTTTTATTAAAAAACCCCGATAAATCGGGGCGTAGATTAGAAAATCTAATTTATGCCTCGGCAGGATATTTAATCCCAAAATTAATTGGGAACCGGCTGTCTTCGGTAGTACAGGGGGAATTGTACACTAGATTTCAAGGCTTAGCAAGACTATTAAAAAAAATGCCCAAGTGTTATAATTTACGGATTTTTAAATACTATGAAAAGTACGTGGAAATATATTGATTTTTTTGACTTGGTGTCCTCTCAAGTGGAAATGACTAGATTGTCATACAACACTCATTCTCATCAATATGCTGAAGACTGGGAATGGAACAAGGAAATAATGACAGTGGCTAAACGTGATTACATTAATCCGTTTATGGATTTAGTAAAGAAAGAAGGAGTGGCTTTAATTGTCGGTTGTGGAACTGGTAGAGATTTAAAATTGTTAAAGGATAATGGTTATAGATGTTTGGGAATTGATAGTTCGGAGGGGATGTTGCGTGAAGCAGTTGAGGCGAGAGGTATTCAAGGTCCAGTATTGTGTACAGATTTAGAATCATTAAAATTAGCTTCAAATTCGTTTGATGGAGTGTTGATAGATAGTGCACTTGAACATATTAAAAAATCTGACATGAAGATAATTATGGAAAAATTATACGAGTGTTTAAGGAAAAACGGGATAGTTTTAATTCGGTTTAGAATTGGTGATGGGCGGGTTTTCGAGGTTGAAGATTCGATTGGGACGAGGTTTTTTACCAGTTACACAAAGAAAGAATCAAAAAAATTGGTTACCCTAAATGGTTTTCAGGTGGTCACAGAGTATGTAACGGATCATTTAGAAAACTCTAGACCTGGATTTCATTCGTATATTTTGAGAAAATAGTATTAAATGAAAGCGTATTTTACAGGGTGTCTATACCAGAAAGATAAGTTTATTAATCAGTATGAGAAGATTGTGGCGACGTTAAAAAGAACGGGGTATAGTGTTTTTGAGGATACTACCTCGACATTATTGGAGGAAGTATTAAGTAAGTCTGATGATGACCGTATCAGTTATTATAAGAAGGTTTTGAAGTGGATAGATAGTAGTGATTTAGTGGTGGTTGAGGCTTCCTTTCCATCGACTTTAAGTATTGGGCATGAAATTACCTTGTCTTTAGAGAAATCCAGACCGGTAATTATATTATATAAAAAGGGCAAGGAGCCGACATTTCTAATGGGTTTAAAAAATGAGAAAATTATTTGGGCTGAATATACAGATGAATCTTTGGAAAAAGTTTTAATTAGTTCGATCGAAAAAGCAAAGATGAAGATGGATGTTCGGTTTAATTTCTTTGTGTCACCAAAGATTTTGGCATATTTGGATTGGATTGCCCAAAAAAGAATGATTCCCAGGTCAGTATTTTTGAGAAACTTGATTGAAAAGGAAATGAAAAAGGATAAGGTTAAGGTTTAAGCAGTTTAAAACTGTCGGGGAAAGAAAAATTTTTTGGGGTGATAAGAAATAGTCCGTGGTAATCATCAATTTCCTGGTGCCGATGAGTAAGTTGGTCAACAACTTCGTTGATATCCCACCACCGTCTTTCAAACTGGAGAATGGAAAATTTACGATCAGTACCAGCGTAGTGAGCATCGGGGTCGGCAATATAGATATAGTTTTCCTGGGTGTTAATAGCCGTGGCAATAGCAATGTGACCGGGATCATCATCTTCGTCCTCAAAAGCTTCTTCATCGGGGTAATCAAAAATGCCTTGCCACTCGATGCCAATAGGAAGATGAAATTCGTTAATTAATTGTGATAATTCGGTGGTCGAAGAATTAAATTTGTACCAAAATTGAAGCTGGGGATAAGATTGGTTAGTAAAATAACCCATTTCAGTAATAGTCATACCGTGGGTGATAATTTTTTGATTGATTTGGAGGAAATCGACAACCTGTTGTTGGTCGAGGGTAATGTCGTAAAAACTAAGTAACATTTGCAATGAAGCTGGCCCACAATAGTAGCTATTTTGTTGAGCAAGACGTTTTAATTCAGGAAAATAGGAGTTACTGTTGTTTGGAAAGTTGTTTGCCATATTTACTTAGCATAGAAGTGATCAAATCATTAAAGCTAATATCATATGAGGCAGCCACTTCAGTAAATGGTAATCCGGTGTCTGGACCAAAGGCAGTATTGGGATTGGAGTCGGTAAAATAGGGGGTGTTAGTGGCTTCGTTGTAACGAATATCGAATTTGGCGTAGTCTTTATGGTTTAAAGCATTAAAAGCCCGAATAGCCAGGTGAGAAATTTTGGTTTGAATTGGTTCCTCAACGGGAATATAGGTGTAGGCCCGGAGATCTTCATAGGATTCAATGCTGGTGAAAAAATGTTTACCATCGGGTTTTTTGCGGAAAACTTTCTGAGCCATAAAAACATGTTTTTTGAGACCATCGTCGAAAACGCAAACTGTAATCTCCGGACCATCGATAAATTGCTCGACGATTACAGGCATCTTGTAGGCAGTTAACATTTTATCGACTTTACGTTGAGCTTCTTTGTAAGTTTCTTTAACGGCTTTATTGTCAATACCAACCGAACCACCTGAGCCGGAGAGTTTAACAATCAAAGGTAGACCAAGATCCTCCTGGACAGCAGTACCGACCCGGCGAATAAATTGATAGGCGGGGGTGGGAATGTCATAGGCCATTAATAATCTTTTGGTTAAATTACGATCATTACCGATGACTAAACCTTCAATACCGGCACCGGTATAAGGGATATTGCTTAGCTCCAGAGAGGCGGGAACGGAGGTTTGTAAAGTGTCCTTACCCTTAAAAGTATCGACCAGATTGATAACTAAATCGGGTTTGTCGACTAAAAGAGTGGTTAAAAGATATTGATTGCCCGGAGTGAGTTTTACTTTTATACCGAGTTTTTCTACGACCTCGGCCACTTCCTTGGCCCGGTCTTCGACCTCGATTTCGGCGTCATAAGAATCTTGGGTGGGAAACATATCCCGTTCAATGTGGGAGTAGGCAACAGTAATAAATTTAATATTTTTCAGGGCTTCTCTATCAATATTAAGTTCGATTTTGTTTCGACCATTGCTGTCAGTTTTTACCTCTTCTTTTGGTAAGTTTTTTTTGGAAAATAGTTTAAACATATAGAAGATATTACTATGTTTACTTATGTTGAAGCAATACGAAATTTGCTTTTAACTTTTAGCCAGTAAGGTGACTGACGACAGATTAGATGATGTTTATTAGTAGGAATTAATTCTTTAACCAATTCTTCCAAAAAAATAGTATTTTGGGAGCCTTTGATTAGAATAGTGGCTTCTTTAGGTAGATTATTTTTTAAGTATTCAGCAGCTTGCCACCAATACATGAACTTCTTGACTTTGTTACCAAAATAACGGCTGGTTTCCGGACCGATACTGATAATTAAATCAGCCGAGCTCAGGGCAGTTTTATAGAGATTTTGGTGGGAAATCTCTGAGGCAGCACCAAGCTCTAGCATGTCGCCTAAAATAGCAATTTTAGGTGATTTAAAAGTGGCCAAAAAATTTAACATTTCAGTAGTAGCCAAGGGGGAGGAATTATAGGAACTGTCTATAAGGGTGGAACTATTGATGCCCTTTAGAATTGAAGAACGGCCGGGGGGAAGGTGAAAGTTGTTTTTTAGATTAGTAATAGCAACAGAATTATCGAGTTTAAGAGCTTTAGCAATGGTGAGGGCGGCACCCAGAGATATCTGATAAATATTGGGAAGATAAAAATTAGGGATATTGATGGCCACGGGTTTGATAGCAATAGTATTTTTGTTTTTAGTGTATTTTTTGACAAGCGGGTCTGATTTATTGATGATGGCGGTTTTAACAGAATTAATTAATTTGGCTTTGTCTTGGGCGATTTGGTCTAAAGAGGAAAAATTGGCCAAATGAACAGGGGTGACGTTAAGAAAAACTCCAATTTGAGGTTTGATGATAGATAAAAGATAGGCCATGTTTTTGGGAGGATGAGGACTATCAATACCCATTTCGACAAGATAGATGTCATAAATTTCCCAATCGGTGAGAAGTTTAAATGGGGTAAGAATGGCGATTATTAGCCAGGAAAGGAGAGAAAAATCTGGGTTTTTAAAACCAAGAATATTAAGGGGGATACCGGATTCGGAATTACCGCCATAGTTGGTTTTGACTTTAAAATTTGGGGTCAGGGCGGCTTGCGTGGCTAAAAGAGTAGAGGTTTTACCGGCGGAACCGGTAATGCCGATAGTAATTAGTTTAGGGTTAAGTAGTTTGATTTTTTGAAGTTGGAGACGGGCAAAAAAACGGAGATAGTAGAGGAAGATGAGACCTATTTTTTGTTTCATATAATGTTCCGTCTAATAGATGAGTGTAACCCAGTTAGTAATGTGTAGGGAATAGTATTTAGGGTATTAGCTAATTTATAAACAGAACAGGGGTCATTGATATTTGGGGAAATGACGGTTACTTTATGGCCAATCTTTACATTAATGGTCCGGGGAATTTTGATAGTGGTCATGTTCATGGCAATGTTGCCGATAACGGGACACTTGGTGTTTTGAAGTAAAAATGAGGCGCGATTACTTAAGTCTCGGGGAATTCCTTCGTTGTAGCCGGCAGTGAGAATGCCAATAATTTCATCTTGTTTGGCAGTATATATTCCACCATAGCCAACTTGGTTGCCGGCGTGAATTTGTTTAATTAGAGCAAGGCGGGAGGTGAATGTTAAAGCCGGTTGCAAAACTAATCTTTGACTTCGACCAACGGTGGTGTGAGTTCCAAAAGGGGAATAACCATAGAAGCCAAGACCAAGGCGAATCAGATTAAAATAAGGGTCTTTGATGGTTGAAGCTCCTGAAGTGGCGGAAATGTGTCGGTATTTAAAATTAAAACCGGCATCTTCAAAAATAGAAACCATTTCTTTAAAGAGCTTAACTTGGTTATTGGTAAAAGTTGTTTTTTGGGGATTATCAGCTTGAGAGAGGTGGGAATAGATACCTTCAATTAAGAGATTTTGGCAGTTTTTTAAAACTGAAATAAATTCGATAATGTTGTCTTTTTGAATTCCGAGACGACACATACCGGTGTCGAGTTTTATGTGAATTTTGGCGCCAGGTTGGTGTTTATTTAAAGCTTTGAGTGATTGAATGTCATATACGGTAAAAGTAAAGGGAAGTTTTTTCCAAATGGCATAATTTTTTGGGTCAGTATAGCCCATGATCATAATAGGGGTTTTAATTTTTTGTTTAGAAAGTTCGTAAGCTTCATAAAGTGAGTCGACCATTATATATGGAGTTTTGAAGTGAGTGTCGACGATTTGGGCAATAAGTGATAGGCCATGGCCATAGGCATTTGACTTGAGGACCGGACAGATTTCGCAGGTAGGGTTTAGTTTTTGAAAATAATTAAAGTTGTTAACGAGGGCACTGGATTTAATGTTTATCTCGTTTAAAGTTTGGTATTTGGTCATAGGTTATTATATCACATTGAGATATAAACACAAATATTAGATATAAATATTGAGTTTACAACATAATATATTTGGAGTATAATCCGATTATGAAAAAAATTAGAGTAGCCGTATTAATGGGAGGAAATAGCACAGAAAGAGAAGTGTCCCTGATGTCAGGGAAAGAAGTGATGAAAAATTTAGATAAAGAGAAATATGAAGTGATAGGAATAGTAGTGCCGGAAGAATTAGAAAAAGTAAAAAATGTTGAGATGGCGTTTTTGGCTTTGCATGGAAAAGGGGGGGAAGACGGATTGATTCAGGGATATTTAGAAACTTTGGGAATTAAATATACTGGCTGTGGGGTATTGGCATCGGCTATTGGGATGGACAAAAAGATTTTTCGAAAATTGGCTGAAAAAGAAGGATTATTAATGGCTAAACAGACAAATAAAATTCCATGTGTAGTTAAACCAGTCAATGGTGGATCGAGTGTGGGAGTAGTGATTGTTAAAAATGAAAACAAGTTGGAAGAGGCAATTAAAGAGGTAAAAAAATATGATGGTGAAATAATTATTGAGGAGTATATAGAGGGGACAGAAGTATCATGTGGAGTGTTGGGAAATGAAAATCCAATGGCTTTACCAGTGATTGAAATAGTGCCCAAAAAAGATTTTTTTGATTATGAAGCAAAATATACGGTGGGGATGTCGGAGGAAATTTGTCCGGCCAGATTGTCAAAGGGAGTTACGAAGAGAGTTTTAGAAGCGACAGTAAGGACGTTTAAAATGATTAGAGGAAGGGGTTATTCGAGAGTTGATTTTATTATCAAAAATGGGATGCCATATCTTTTGGAGATAAATACTTTACCAGGATTGACACCGAATTCGTTATTACCAAAAGAAGCCAAAGCAATTGGAATGAATTATTCCCAACTGTTGGATAAAATAATAGAATTAGCTCTAAAAAAGCCCCTAAAATAGGGGCTTTTTGGATTCAAAATAGAATTATTTCTCGATTAAAACTTTGACGCTGGGACCCATGGTGGCACAAAGGGCTAATTTTTTAATTTTTGGGACTTTGATAACCCTGATAAGTTCAGTAACATTGGCTTCCAGTTCTTTTTCCGGTTGAGAAACCTTACCGATAATAATATGGATTATCGGAGCTTTTTTCTCAGTTTGGATAAGGGTTTTGGCCACAGAAAGTTTTTTAACAGCTTCTTCGGGTTTATCAGTTAAAGTGCCGGACTTGGGGTTGGGCATTAAGCCTTTGGGACCCAAGGTGCGGGCGAAAGGAAGAAGTTTGGGCATGGTAATTGGAGTGGCAATTAAGATATCAAAATTTATTTTTCCAGCTTTAATCTCGGCTAAAATAGTGTCGTTTAAGACCGCGATTTTTTTGGCACTAGTTTCCAAATGGGGGAAAGTTATCTCACCGAGGTTGCCGATATCGAGAACAGTTAGGTGAGCTTCGATTTTGCCGTCAAATTTAGAAATAGAGGTTTCTTTGACAAGCTTGACAGCTTCTTTGAGAGAGTAGAGTTTAAGGACATCCACTTTCTTTTTAGCGGCTTTATATTTTTTACCACGGACGCGGGCGATTTTAATAACTTTCTCTGTGGTTTCAGTAACTTCAGCTTCGGTTTTGACTTCTTCGACTGGAGTTTCTTGGGCCTTTTGATCAACTATTTGATCTTCCACAGCAAGCTTTTTGGCCTTTTTGGCTTTTAGTTCTTGAGAGGTTTTGCTCATTTTTTGTTTTAAATTAATTAATATGAAATAACGAAGATACTTTTAAATTCAGGGACTTTAACCGAAATATCTTTAGAGCCTTGAGGGATAAAAGTTTGACGTGTTTCGATAACTTCAGTATTGGGACGAGTGCTTTGGACGGAAACAACTAAATCTGAGTTAGGTTCTAATTCTTGACGAATAATAACAGAACTAGTGTCTTGCTTATCTTGACGAAAAATTATGCCAGTATTAGGGTTAATGTTTAAGGGGATAGTTTCGCTGGCGACGCTTTTTAGATCACCCATCTCAGTAATAGTGCAAGTGTGTTTTTCGATGTGTATCATGAATAGTGTTAATCGACAATTTCGAAACCCATAGATTTGGCAGTGCCGGCAACCATACGTTTGGCAGCTTCCAGGTCCTTAGTATTTAAATCAACCATTTTGTCGGTGGCGACTTTTTCAATTTGGGCTTGAGTAATTTTACCGATTTTTTCCCGACCGGTGGTACCACTACCTTTGGTAATACCGGTAATTTTTTTGATCATATCGGAAACCGGAGGTTTTTTGATGATGAAATTAAAAGAACGGTCTTCGTAGATAGTGATGATCGAAGGAATCAGAGAACCTTTCATGTCTTTAGTTTTTTCGTTGAACTCATTGCAAAAGTCCATGATTTTGATACCTTGGGGGCCAAGAGCGGTACCGACTGGAGGAGCGGGATTCGCTGCGCCGGCTTGAATGGCTAGTTTAACAACAGCTTTGATTTTTTTAGGCATAATTTTATAATTCTTTGGAAACTTGTAAAAAGTCGAGTTCAACTGGGGTTTCACGTTCAAAGAAAGAGACCAGAACGCGAAGTTTACCTTTTTCCTGATCAATACTATCAATAGTACCGATGAAATCAGCAAAAGGACCATTGATGATCTTGACGACGTCGCCGATGGAATAAGGAGTTTGAAATTTTGGTTTGTCTTCTTCAGTGGTCTTGATAATATTGTCGACCTCTGATTGAGAAATAGGAGTGGGTTTAGAACCGATGCCAACAAAGCCGGTAACACCCTGAGTGGTGCGGACAGTGACCCAAGAGTCGTCAGTAACAATCATTTGAATTAAAACATAACCGGGAAAAGTTTTTTCCTGAGTTTTGATTTTAGCGCCGCGACGGATGACCATTTTAGATTGAATCGGGACGATGGCCTGGAAGATATAGTCTTCAAGACCCATGGTTTTAATACGGGTTTTAAGAGCATCAATGACTTTGTATTCGTGGCCGGAGTAGGTATTAATGACATACCAAGCGGCATCAACGCCGGGAGTGTTGGGAGAAAGGGTGAATTGAAAATCTTTTTGATTAGTTTTAGTGGAATTGTTTGGCATGTTTTTTATTTTTTAATTGTAGGTTGGAGTAAATTGATTGTAGGAATAATTGGGACTATGGTGGGGCCGATATCCTGAACCTTGGTGGTTGGTTTAGAGCCCAAAAAGCCTATAGCCTGAGTAAAAATATAATCAAATCCCCCTAAAATAAGGGAAACGATAACAGATATGGATATTACCACAATTGTGGACTGAATTATAGATTCGCGTTTAGGCCAGGAGATTTGTTTGAATTCTGCCCTGACTTCCTTGAAAAAGTTAATAATTTTTTGCATCAGGCTATTATATCAATAAATGTTTTTAAAACCATTTATTGATGCAACGTTTTGTATTCGCTATCGCTCATAATTATTACTATTGTGTAGTAATAGTAATAATTACCGTAACGGGGAAATTTGAGTGGCTGTGTGCTATTAAATTATAGTTGACAGGCACTAAGGGTAGTAGATATGATGGGACACAGACGCTATGAATAGTGTTAATGAAAAATAGCGCAAAAATACATGCTTTGTCCATATTGCGGTTTTGATGAATCGAACGTTTTAGAGTCAAGGGATGCTCTGGAGGGAAAAGCGACCCGACGGCGACGGGAATGTGTCAAGTGTAGAAAAAGATTTACGACTTATGAACGGGTCGAGAATATTGAATTGAAGGTAGTGAAAAAAGACGGTCGAGTGGAAGACTACAGTCGGGAAAAATTAGATAAGTGTTTTGAAAAAGCCTGTTGGAAACTGGATGCAGAACAAAGATCAAAACTAATTGATGAAATAGAAATGAAATTGTTAAATTGGGAGAGTGTAGAAATTCCATCAAAAGAAATTGGCAAAATGGTGATGGAAAAACTGAAAAATATTGATCCGGTAGCCTATATTCGTTTTGCCACAATTTAT
>Ga0247841_10002060_pt1 | contig 41744 bp, 20 predicted proteins | sample LaCruzMarch2015__2_FD_192410 | JGI IMG/M metagenome (GOLD analysis project Ga0247841, IMG submission 192410) | Freshwater microbial communities from meromictic Lake La Cruz, Castile-La Mancha, Spain - LaCruzMarch2015_18m | ecosystem: Environmental > Aquatic > Freshwater > Lake | place: Spain...
GCGCGTGCCATCGCCAGCCGCTCCTCGTTCACATCGCAAATATCCACCCGTGCGCCCATCGCGTCCGCAATCTGCGCCGCCACCTGGCCGATGATGCCCGCGCCCACTATCAGCACGCGTTCGCCCATGCGCATGTCGGCATGCCGGCAGGTGCGCATTGCCACACTGGTCATGCCAAACAAGGCCGCCTCGCGCCGATCCACTTCCGCCGGCAATTTCACATTCAGCCAGTCCTCTTCCAGCACGGCAAATTCAACATGATCACAGCTCGAGTAGATCACGTCCCCGACTTTTAGTTTGGTCGCGTCCGGGCCGACGGCGATGACCTCGCCGACATTTTGATAGCCCCAGCCGGCCGGCAGGTCTTTGTCGGCGCGCGCATAATTGCCGCGGACGAGATCGTTGCGCTCCGAGCCGTTGGTCATGCCCGAACACAGCGTGCGCGTCTTGACTTGCTTGCCGACCGGCGCGGCCGGCTCCGGCACGTCGATCAGGCCTTTCTCGCGCGTGCCATCCGCGCGCAATTGCGTGGCGATTATTCTCATGGCTTCTCCAAACGGTTATAAGATATACTGCCGCGGCTCCATGCCGGTTCCGGCAACTCTTCGCTGCAACAAGCCTACGAGCCGGGCCGGCTCGTCTACGGCAGGCGCGCAGTGCGTAGACGCGGCGGCTCGCCGCGCTATCTGCATCAGGCTCCATGCCGATTCCGGCGCCGCTTCGCTGCAACAAACCAACGAGCCGGGCCGGCTCGTCTACAGCAGGCGCACAGTACATAGACGCGGCAGCTCGCCGCGTTATCTGCGCCAGGCTCCATGCCGGTTCCAGCAACTCTTTGCTGCAACAAGCCTGCGAGCCGGGCCGGCTCGTCTACGGCAGGCGCGCAATACGTAGACGCGGCGGCTCGCCGCGTTATCTGCGCCAGACTCCATGCCGGTTCCAGCGCCGCTTCGCTGCAACAAACCAACGAGCCGGGCCGGCTCGTCTACGGCAGGCGCGCAATGTAGACGCGGCGGCTCGCCGCGTTATCTGCACCAGGCGGCGGTCGCGCCGTTCTGATGTACTTGGCATAATAGTGCAGACCAGTGGGAACCCCGCATGGCGCGCCCGACGGCCTGCACGCATGAGCCAGTGTACCAAATGTGCCGTGCTAATGCAAGTCGCATGCGCAACCACGCGCAGGGCCGCGCGGCGCACGGCATCTTCTGCACCCTGCGCGTTGTTTTCCGATTGTGCCACATCACCCGTTGTGCCGGCTGCACAAAACGCCCGGAATATGCTATACTTTCCCGCAGTACTTTGAATATCACACTGATGGCGGTTTAACCCGCACAGGAGTTTTGCATGACGGCCGCATGCCGCCCACCGCGGCGCCCCAATATTCTGATGGTCATTGCCGACGATCAAGGCATGAACGATGCCGGCTGTTACGGTCACCCTTTGCTGCGCACGCCGGCGCTCGACGAGCTGGCCGCCGGCGGGGTGCGCATGACCCACGCCTTCTGCACGTCGCCCTCCTGCAGTGCGAGCCGCTCGGTGATCCTTACCGGACTGCACAATCACGCCAACGGCCAATTCGGCCATTCGCAACCGCCGTATAATTTCAGCACGTTGCCGACGGTGCACTCGCTGCCCGCCATGCTGGGCCAGGCCGGCTATCGCACGGCCCTGTGCGGCAAATGCCATGTGGCGCCCGATGCGGTCTATCCGTTCGCGACCGTGATCAACAAGGATTATTCCGCGGGCATTGGCATGCCGGCCGACATGGCCGACGCATGCCGCGCGGTGATTGCCGACCCAGGCGCCAACCCGTTTTTCCTGGTGTTCGCAATGCGCGAGCCGCACCGTCCCTTCTGGCTGCGTGAACAATCGCGCTGGCGCCCGGAGCAGGTCATTGTCCCCTCCTTCCTGCCCGACTCGCCGGAATGCCGCGCCGAGCTGGCCGAGTATTATGCATCCGTCGAGCAAGCCGACACGGGCCTCGCGCGCCTGATCCACATTCTCAAGGAAACCGGGCATTGGGACGACACGCTCGTGCTCTATCTCTCGGACAACGGCATCGCGTTTACCGGCGCGAAAACCAATTTGTACGAGCCGGGCATCCGCCTGCCGCTGGTCGTGCGCAATCCGTTTCAGGAACAACATGGGCACGCCTGTGCCGCCATGGTAAGTTTCACCGACCTTACGCCGACCATCCTTGACTTTGCGCAGGTGCCGCTGCCCGATGGCGTCGTGCTTCACGGCCGCTCATTTCTCGCCGCGCTGCATGCGGAAGCGCCCGCCGGCTGGGACGAAGTCTACGCGTCACATTCGTTCCATGAAGTGCAAATGTACTATCCCATGCGCGCCCTGCGCGAGCGCCGGCTCAAGTTGATTTGGAACATTGCGCATCCGCTGACGTTCCCGGCGGCCGCCGATTTGTATCATTCGCAAACATGGCAGGCCGTGCTGCGCGACCACGCTGCTTTTTTTGGCCCACGCTCGGTGGAGGCATATCTGCATCGGCCGGCGTGGGAATTGTACGATCTTGAAACCGACCCGGATGAAGTGCGCAATCTTGCAAACAATCCGCATTACCAAGCCGCGCTGGTGCGCATGCAAAATAAATTGCGCGCCTTTATGGAACAAACCAACGACCCGTGGATGACCAAATGGACCTACGAATGATCGCCCGCCGCGTGTGTGCGCTAATCTGCTCAGTCATGCCCCGCCGGGTGTTGCACGCCGTCCTGGCGGCGTTGCTCTTGCGGCCGGTGGTGTCATTCGCGGTGGCGCCGCCGCCGCCCGCGTCGGCACCCGGTGTCAAACGCACCAAGCCGAACATCATTTTAATTGTCGCCGACGACCTCGGCTACGGCGACCTCGGCTGCTATGGCCAGCGCCGCATCCGCACGCCGCGCCTCGATCGCATGGCGGCCCAAGGCATGCGCTTCACGCATTTCTATTCCGGTGCTCCCGTCTGCGCGCCGTCCCGCGCCGTGCTCCTGACAGGGCTGCATACCGGCCACGGCACCATTGATCGCAACGCCTCGCCGAATCTTCCGCTCGCAACCAACGAGCACACCTTCGCCGAAGCACTCACATGCCAAAGCTACCAGACGGCGCTCATCGGCAAGTGGGGTCTTGGCGGCGTCACGCCCAGCGAGGACTTTGGTGGCACGGTCACCAATGCCGGGCTCGCGCATGGCGGCGGCGACAAAATCCTGCCCGCAACGGCGCACGCCCTGCCCACGCGCAAAGGCTTTGCCACCTCGCTGGCGGTGATTGACCAGCAATACGCCCACCAGCATTTTCCGGAATTTGTGTGGGAGGGCGAGGTGGTCTCGAACATTCCGCAGAACGTCGGGCGCCCACAGGCCGCGCGCACTGCGTATGTGCAAGACCTCTTCACCAGCCGCGCGCTCGCGACCATCCGGGCTGCCAACGGCCGCACACCGCTGTGCCTGGTCGTTGCGTACCTTTTGCCGCATCGCCAACTGGTGCCGCCACCCGGGCCCAATCCATACGCCGCCGAGGCGTGGCCCGCGCAAGAAAAAGCGTTTGCCGCCATGGTCACGCGCCTGGACACCGACGTGGGCCGCATCCTCGACGCCGTCGATGCCAATCCAGCACTGGCCAGCAATACCTTGGTGATCTTCACCAGCGACAACGGGCCGCATCAAGCCGATTACCATCGCGCAGACTTTTTTGCCAGTGCGGGCGCGTTGCGCGGCCAAAAAAGCAGTCTTTATGAAGGCGGCATTCGCGTCCCCGGCATTGCGCGCTGGACAGGGCATGTGCCGCGGGGCAGCACGGTGAATGTGCCGTGCGGCTTCGTCGATCTTGGCGCCACGTTCCGCGACCTGGCCGGCGACCTTCCTGCGCCAGCGGCAACGGCCGCGCGCGGCGACGGCGTCAGTCTCGCGCCGCTCTTGCGCGGGACAGGAAAGTTCACGCGCACAGTGCCGCTGCTGTGGTATGCGCCGCCGGGGCTGAATCCGGCTGACACGGTGGCGGCCATGTTGACCAACCAATGGAAGTTCGTGCTGACGGCGGCTGGCAACGCCGAACTGTATGACGTGCGCACCGACCCGGCCGAGACGCGCAACCTGGCGCACGCCAACCCGGTGGTGGTCCGCGCATGTTATGCCACGCTCAAAGCGCAGGTGCGCCAGCCCTTGCCCGTCTTGCGCGAACAGGCGCAATGAAATGACCAATGACTAAACGTGCCATCGTCCAGCAGGCACTTGCGTTTCAGCGGCCACCCTACGTGCCGTGGTCGTTGTCGTTCACGGCCGAGGCCGCCGCGCGGCTGCAAACGCACTACAGCCCGGATGCCGATCTCGAGCTGGCGCTCGATAATCATTTTGTCGATCTGGGCAGCCCGATCGGCTTTTTCGAGGACATTGGTGACGATTGCGTGCGCGACGTGTTCGGCGTTGTCTGGGATCGCAGCGTCGACAAGGACATCGGTGTCACCAAAGGTTGCGTCTTGCCCGAGCCGACGCTCGAAGGGTTCCATTGCCCCGATCCGCATGACCCGCGCTTCTTCGCCGACATTCCCGAAAAACTTGCGCGTTACGGTGATCGCTTCCGCAGATTCTGCCTCGGCTTCTCGCTGTTTGAGCGGGCATGGACGTTGCGCGGCATGGAGAATTTATTGGTCGACATGATTGATGCGCCCGCGTTCGTGCATGCCCTGCTGCGCACAATCGCCGACTATAACATTGCGCAAGTGCGCGCGGCATTGCGCCACGACATCGACTGCGTCTACTTCGGCGACGACTGGGGCCAGCAGCGCGGCCTGCTCATGGGTGCCGCGCGCTGGCGCGAATTCATCAAGCCCGAACTCGCCCGCATGTATGCCGTCGTGCGCGCCGCCGGCAAGCTGGTCTCAATCCATTCCTGCGGCGATGTCGATGAACTGTTCGACGACCTGGTCGAGATCGGTGTCAACCTGTTCAATCCGTTTCAGCCGGAAGTGATGGATGTGTTCGCGTTGCTGCCGGCGTATCGCGGCCGACTCGCGTTTCACGGCGGGCTCTCGACGCAGCGCACCCTGCCGTATGGCACCGTGGCGGATGTGCAGCGTGACACGCGCCGGCTGCTCGACGCCGGTGCGGACGGCGGCTACATTTTTTCACCCAGTCACGCGGTCGAGGGCGATGTGCCGCTGGAAAACATGCTTGCGTTCGTGGAGGTGCTGCAGGCGCAGCCCGGCTATCGCCGCGCGTGATGGCAACAAAAGAATGTTTTCCGTTTTCGGTTTTCGGTTAGTTCATCGTTCATCGTTCATCGTTCATCGTTCATCGTTTCCAGATCCGGCGATTGGTATTCCCCACCGATCCACGCCGCGGCGGGATCGTGGGGGTCTCTGCATGCCAAGAACGAGCGTGGCCGCCGATGCCGCAATTTCGCAGAAGGCCGAGAAGGCCACGAAGACTGGTCAAAGATAACCGTTAACCAGTAACTGATTCAACATTACGACTGTCCGGTTAAATGTCAAGGAGATTGCTGTAAATTGTTGGTAAAGAACGCGATGAATACAAAACACGCATTAACCGACTTCAATTTGCCGGTATACTATGCGGAACCCATAGGAGGCGCAGGCTATGCATACGTGACAGATCATGTGTGCTCAGGTGCTGGGCGACAGAATCACAAAGGCAAAACAAAGGAAAATGGCGGCCGCAAGCACGACCCCCGCCACGCGCGCCACTTTGGCGGACAGGACGCCGCGGTTAATGCGCACACAGGCGGACGCGTAGGCCACCCAGAGGATCGGCAGGACGAACAGCCACTTGTAGTACTGGTCGAGGAACGCGGCAAACGGGGGCGGCGGCGCGGGGTTGCTGGTGGCATGCAACAAGATTTTCAGCGCCATAATGCCGAGCGAGAGAAACGCAAACTGCGTCAGGCTGAGTACCGTGATCATGGGTGTCGTTGTGGTTCGCCAAAGGGCCGTGGTGAGGAGTGGCCAACACCACCGGCATGCCGTGTGCGCGCCGCCGTGGCGTGGCCGCCTGCTCGACCGAATGCTGCAAGTATAGCATAATACCGAATACTGAACCCCGCTGACTTGGTTAGTCCCGCCAACGGCGTGGATACGCCACGCGCACTCGCGCGGGGCATGCCGCCGCCGCTGCCCCATCCATCCATTCTTCCATCCTTCCATTCATCCACCCATCCATCCTTAATTTTCCGCTTTTTCTCGCTTTTTCTTTACGGTCGACGCCCAAAATGCTATACTTATACGACAAGTTTGCTTTTTAATTCACGCCTGCCTCGCGCATCGTGAATAACCAATGAGGATGATCAGGTGAAAACATTTTTCTATGGGGCCGTGCTGGCCTTGGTGACTCTGGCGACGCTGCCCGCCCACGCTGTGGCGATTCTGGATGAAGGCTTCGACGCTGGCACAACACCACCCGCCGGGTGGACCTTTACCGGCATTGATGGAACCTATACCACCGCCGGCAATTTTGGGCGTTTGGCGCCCTCGCTCAAATTCGATGTTACCGGCGATCAAATTGTCACGCCGCTCATCATGGCCCCAACGGGCATGACGGTGTGGATCAAGGCCCAAGGTTCGGCCACGTCCAGCTTTCTCATCGAAGTCTACAACGGTGGCGTCTGGAACACGCTGGACAACATTACAACTCTGCCGACCAGCGCAACAACCAAAAGCTATGCCCTAAACACATCCGTTACACAAATCCGTTTTACATTCTCCAAGGTTAGCGGTCAGAATCTCTCTTTCGATGATGTCATCGTCACCGGCACCGGCGGCCCAGGTGATGATCCCAACATTGCCGTCCCCGCCGCGCTCAGCTTGGGCAAGATTGAGCCAGGCACCGCCGCGACCCAAATGCTCGCCGTGGCCAATACGGGCCTGTCGAACATGCTGACGATCAGCGTCTTCAACCCGTTCAGCGGCGCCACCAGCAACTTCGCGCCGGGGGCTTTCCCCGCCACGCTCGCGCCCGGCAGCGCGACCAATGTGCCGATCATCTATATTCCCGGCAATGTCAGTAATGCCAGCCACAGCGCCATATTTCAATTGCTCTGCAATGATCCGTCGAATCCGACCAACAACGTCACGCTGGCGGGCTCGACTTTCGGACCGCCGCTGCCGGTGCTGTGCGTTTCCAACATTCAATACACGACCGACCCGTCCGGCGACTCGCCCTACAAAGGCCAGACCGTCGAGGTGGTCGGCGTGGTCACCTACATCGAGCCCAACAGCCAGAAGCAGCTCGTCGGCGGCTATGGCATTTCCGACACCAACGGCGGGCCGTGGAGCGGCGTGTATGTCTACGACAATCAACACCGCCCCGAATATGGCGATCTGATCAAAATCAAAGCCTATGTGACGGAATATTTCAACCTGACCGAGTTGGCGAACGTCTCGGAATTTGCCGTGCTCAATTCATCGAATCCCGTCCCGATCACCTATGCCGCGTGCAGCAATGTCAACTACGAAATGTTCGAGGGCGTGCTGGTCGGCATCCGCAACGTCACCGTCAGCGACATCAACATTGGCAACTCGAACCGCCAGTGGCGTGTCAGCGACGCGAGCGGATCAAGCATGGTTGACGTGCGCTGCCCGTATCGCTACATCTGGCGGCTCAATCAACAATTGACGACGATTGTCGGCCATGTCTATTTTTCGTTTGGCAACTTCATGCTCGAGCCGCGCGGTGACGACGACTTCATCGGCCGGCCGGTCATGCAGTACGCGCTGAAAGGCATGGTTATGACGCCCGCTGGCCCGCAGAGCAACTGGTATGTCCAAATCCAGGACGATGACATCGTCGCGGTCACCAACGTGGCGCCTGTCGGCGTGCCGGTCGTGGATACCGCCGGCATCATTTTCCCCGGCCTGATCGATGCGCACAACCATCCGTCGTACAACTCGTTCCCGACCTTGGCCTTCAACAATTTTCCCTTTGGCCACCGCAATCAATGGGGTGGTGGCGGCGGCGATCCGATTGACCCCGAATACGCTGACTGGAAGGCCAAGCGCATTCTCGTGCAGAATGCTGTCAATGATTCCGGCACCGCGCGCATCACCAAGTATGGCGAGATTCTCCAGCTGATGGCCGGCTGCATCACGATCCAAGGCCAAAGCGGCTACGATATCATGCACGCCCATCCGGATATCATGCTCTATAACATCGAGCAATATCCGTCGCGCATTCAGTCCGACATTTTCCCGTGGGAAATGACCGCCGCGGAGCGCATCAGCTTTATGCAGCGCATCTCCAACGGCGTGGTCAATGCCTCACTGATCCACTTGTGCGAAGGGCCCGACGCCACCTCGCTGGCGCAGTTCGGCACCGTCGAGGGCTGGGGCCTGCTCAACCAGACGATTGCGATCATTCACGGCACGCCGCTCGGCACGACCGAGTTCACCAAAATGGCCGCGGTCGGCGCCAAATTGATCTGGTCGCCGATGTCCAACATGAAGCTCTACGAGGCCGCCGCCAATGCCAAACTGGCCCATCAGCTTGGCGTCACGGTCGGCATCTCGCCCGATTGGACGCCCAGTGGCGGCTTCAATATGATGGAAGAACTCAGCTATGCCTGGTATTTGAACCAAACCATCTTCAGCAATTATTTCACCGCGAAGCAGTTGGTCGAGATGGTCACGGTCAACAATGCCAAGGCCTGCGGCTTTGACAACCGCTATGGCAGCATCCGCACCGGCTACAATGCCGGTCTGTGCGTCATCGAGGCGGTGACCAACGAGCCGTACCTGTCCTTGTTGTTTGCCCGCCCGCGCAACGTCAAACTTGTCACCGTGGATGGCATGCCGCGCTATGGCGACCCGGTCGTGCTGCAACAGCTTGGCGTCACCGGCGAGACCACCTTGGTCAGCGGCACGACCCGCATGTTCAACATTGCCATTGATCATCCGTTTGTCTTTTATGACTACGAAACGGTCAGTGACATTCGCACGGCCTTACTCAATGCCCACAACACGTTGACCCCGAGTGGCGAGCTCGACCCGGATGAGTTACAGTTCCTCAATTTCAACCTGCTGCAGGCCGGGCCGGACAACATCCAGCCGTTCCGCGCGGAAAATCCGCTGGCCGCACCGGTCAATGGCGCGCAATTCATCATTGGCGAGCCGGCCTCGCTCACCTTCCGCCGCCAGGATTTCTGGGACGACGAGACCGACAGTCGCGACCTCGTCCATCAGATCGCCATCGTGCCGCAGGCCGATCCGACCGCCACGTTGCTGATCGTCACCAATGCCGTCCGCAATTATGGCGCGCTGCAAAGCGACAAGAATCTGGTCGTGCCGTTTGTGCCCACCTTCGACAGCGACACAACCCAGCTGGTCTTCCGTTTCATCACGGCCGACCTGTATGCCAATACGCGCACGACGGCGGTGAATGCGGTCGTGTTCACGGTCGTGCCTGAACCGGCGGCGCTGGGCCTGCTGGCAGGCGCGCTGGCACTGCGGCTGCGCCGCGCAAGAGCCTAGCGCAGGCGTCGCGCCGGCATATGGTAGGGCGGCGGTCAGGCCCTGACCGCCGTTGTGCTTGCCGCCGCCGCGGCGATGGCGCAGCAGGTAGCCGCGGAACGGCGGTCCGCGTGGCCGCCGCAGCCGCTGCGCTGCACCGGCGCACCGACGCACCGATTACTGCCGCACTGACTGCCTTTCCCCCGTACGCCACGCGCTCCGCGCGGGGCATGGGGCCGCGACGAAGCCGGCGGGCCGGGCGACAAGAAGGGCTTCTTTGCGGTCAGGTTCACCACCGCGACCGGCGAATATCGGATCGAACGCTACCTGCCACAAGCCGCAGAAATAGAAGAAGGGAGCGCGGGTCGCCTGACCCGCTGAAGGTCTAGCCGAACGCCCGTTCGGCTTGCTGCACTGCACAACACTGCGCTGGCGGGATGCGGTGATCCCGCCTACCCTCAGCGGCACGGGCGTGCCGCGTTCCCTTCTGCGCTGCCGCCGCTGCCCGCGCTGCGCGGAAGGGAGCGCGGGTCGCCTGACCCGCTGAAGGTCTAGCCGAACGCCCGTTCGGCTCGCTGCGCTGCGCTGCACTGCGCTGGCGGGATGCGGTGATCCCGCCTACCCTCAGCGGCACGGGCGTGTCGCGTTCCCCTCGGCGCTGCCGCCGCTGCACGCGCCGCGCGGAAGGGAGCGCGGGTCGCCCGACCCGCTGAAGGTCTAGCCGAACGCCCGTTCGGCTTGCTGCGCTGCACTGCGCTGGCGGGATGCGGTGATCCCGCCTACCCTCAGCGGCACCGGCGTGCCGCGTTCCCCTCGGCGCCGCTCAGGTCAGCGCGCGCAGGCGCGCGATGCGCTCGCGCAGCGGCGGATGCGTTGCAAACCACGACTGCGTTTCCGACAAGCCCTTGAGCGGATTGACGATGTAGAGATGCTGCGTGCCGCGATTGGCGGCCGCGAGCGGTTCGGGATCGGCGGCGATCTTTTCGAGAGCGCGCGCCAGGCTCTCCGGGTCGCGCGTCATCTTCGCGCCGCTGGTGTCCGCTAAATACTCGCGCTGGCGCGACACCGCCAGTTGCAGAATCTGCGCGAACAGCGGCGCCAGGATCATCAACACCAGCGCGACGACCAACAGCAGCGCCTGGGCTTGCCCGCCGCCGCTGCGCTCGTCCGAGCTGCGCCGCCGCCCGCCTACGCCCCAGCGCATCGAGCGCAGCAGCATGTCGCACAGCAGCGCAATCGAGCCGACCAGAATGCCGATCATCGTCGCAAACAAAATATCGTAATTCTGAATGTGTGACAGCTCGTGCGCCAAAACGCCCTGCAATTCGTTGCGCGAGAGCTTGTCCATCAGGCCGCGCGTGACGGCCACGGCGCTGTGCTGCGGATCGCGCCCGCAGGCAAAGGCATTCGGCGCGTTGTCCTCGATGATGTACAGCTTTGGTTTGGGCAGGCCGGAGGCGATACAGAGTTCTTCCAGAACATTGTGCAACTGGCGTTGATCCGCTTCATCCGCCAAGTGTGCGCGACTGACGGCCATGATCATCTCGGCGCCCATGAAATAGCTGGTCAGCCCGCCGATCATGGCGATGCCAAGGCCGATCATCCCGAACACCAGCATGCTGGGCAGCGGATCGTTGCCGCCGAAATACGCGCCGCCCGCGCCGGCGACCGCCGCCAGAATGAGGCACAGCACCATGACCAGCAGCCAACTGTTGCGCTTGTTGGCGCGGATCAGGTCATACATGCCGGTGGCGGGCATTAGAACTGGACTTTGACCGGTTCGCGCTCGGCCTCAGCCGCCGCAAAGAATTCGCTGGCCTTGAAGCCAAACATGCCGGCGATGATATTGCGCGGGAAGGTCTGCAACGCGGTGTTGAAGGTCATGACCGAATCATTGAAATGCTGGCGCGCAAAGGCGATCCGATTCTCGGTCGTGGTCAATTCTTCCTGCAATTGCAGCATGTTTTGATTGGCCTTCAAGTCGGGATAATTCTCGACCAAGGCGAAAAGTGACTTGAGTGTCGAGGTCAGTTGATTCTCCGCTTGGGCCGTGGCCGCCACGCCCTGGGCCGTCATCGCCGCGCCGCGCGCCTTGATCACCTTTTCGAGCGTCTCCTGCTCGTACTTCATGTAGCCCTTGACCGTTTCGACCAAGTTGGGAATCAGGTCATGGCGGCGCTTGAGCTGCACGTCAATCTGCGCCCAGGCATTCTGCACCTGGTTGCGCAACCGCACCAGGCCGTTGTACATGCCGATGACAATAATTGCCAGAACGACGACGATGACGAGAATAACAATAGCAGACATGGCGCGGCTCCGGTTTTAGCAAATTAATCAGGTGTATTGCTGGCGCACTTGGACGTTGCTCAGCACGACCAGCGACCAGATGCCGATCGGCAGGCCAAGGCAGCAGCACGGCCCGACGCACGGGATCAAGGTGAGCACCGCTGCAACCATGGCCAGGCCATAGGTCTTCATCTGCAGCATGCGGATCGAGCCGATCAGGCCGACCAGCACCACCACGACGCTCACCATTGCCGTGGGCAGCGCATAGGCGCTGTAAATGCCGATAATCTGTTCGGTTGCCTGCATCATCTGCGCGGCGTCGGGATTGTTCTCGGTCGCTTTGCGGATGGTCGCCATGATCTGCTCGGTGTTGACGCCGCTCATGGCGCTCACCAAGGAATAGACGCTGCTGAGCGCCGAGGCCGACCAGAGCACGATCTGGATGATGGCCGGGATGCGCACGCGCTGGGCGGCGTTGGTGGCCGCCATCGGTTCAGCCGAAACGGGCGGGGGAAAGGCAGCGGTGGTCATAAGACTCCTTTTAGTGAAACGGCGGGAATGTTCCCGCACTAGTTAAAACATTGCATCCTCGAGTTCAGGAATGCACACAATGCGGCCACAAGCGCCAGCAGCACCGTGGCCACGATACTGAGTTCATGCGTGCGCTCCTTGGCATACGGATAGTGCGGCCAGCGGTGCCGGCCGCAGTGTTGTTGCCTGCTACTGTAGCATTTTTGCGGAGCGCTGTCAAAGTTGCGCACGCGCGCAAATCCGGCGGATTGTTTGTGCTGTTGCTCCCCGCCGCGCTATCCTTGGTGGAAGCGCAGATTGAGAACGGGATGCCGCCGGGATCGTGGATGTCTCTGCATGCAAAGAAGTGGGAGCGGCCTCCGTGCCGCGCATCTGCAGCAATCGCGGGGTGGAATCACCGCCGCTGGCGGGACTCCAAGCAGCCCGCTCCCATCTTGAAGCGCAGCCTCTGGTGCTATCGTTGCGGCCCGGCTGGCGAGATGCCCGCACGCTGCTTTTGCTCGGTTGCCAACGTGACGCCCAGTTGTGTGTAGATGCCCCGCACGCGGGTGATGCGTGCCTGCAGCTCAGCCTGCTGCTCGGCCGGCCAGCGGCTCCAGAAATCCAGGGATTGCGGGTTCGCGGCGCGCAGGCGCACGCACTCGGCCACCGCCGCTTCAAGGTCATCCAGCACGGCCAGTTGTTTTTTCAGCAAGCGCGCGGCCTCGTTCACATTCCAAAAACGGAAGCCGTCGCGCACCACGTACACCGGCGACGTGTGTGCCTCGGAGCCATTGCGGCCAAAGGCGTGCGCCGCCAGCCAGGAACCGTAGCCGCTGTCCACGTCAAGCTCCAGCGCAAGTTCATCCTGCGCGTCGTTCGTCACGGACACTTGCGCGATGACCTTGCCCAGTTGCACCAGGCGCAGCCCGGCCGGGGCCGAAAAGCCGCGCAGGCCATAGGCTTTCACCTGCACATGCACCGGCCTGTTCGTCGTCACGCCAATGGTGCTGCCGGGCAACTTGCCATCCACATGCAGTTCGAGCATCGGTCCCGTGCTGACAAACGTAGTGCCGCGCTTGACCGCGTCAAAATAGCGATCCGGCGTCCACGGCGCGTTGGTGCCGCAGTAGGCGTACATGCGCACGCAGCCCAGCATGCTGCCGTAGGGTGTGTCGCTCCCGGCGCTGCAGGTCATGGGAAAACCAAGGTTGAGCATGTCGTAGATCAATGTCGTGCCCAGCCGGTTCTGCAGCATGCTGTTGAAATCGACAATGCCCATCGGGGTGAACAGGGCGACTTCGCGCTCGACCATCAGGGCTTGCTCACCGACATGCGTGTGGCCGTACAGGCCGCCCTGCTTGTGAATTTCATTGGCCCACCAATCGTGCAAGGTGTAGTGCTGCAGGCTGCGCACGCGCGCGGCCAGGTTCAGGCCGATGGCGTGGCCCAGGATGCCGCGCGGGTCTTCAATGCCCGGCACCAGCCAGTGATCGCCGCGTTGCACGCGGAAGTCCCGACCAAAGCCGCGCTGCGGATAAAAGCTGCGCATCCACGAGCCCATCTCGAGAATATTGCCGACATGAATATCGGCGGCGCACGTCGCGGTGATCAGCCGGGCGGCATCATCGCTGCTCATCAAGCGCGCGTGAATATGTTCGTCACCGGAGATCCAGCCGCGGGCCGGCATGTCCACCCCGCGCTGCAATGGATAGGTGACGCGCGTCCACGCGCCGGAACGAATGCTGAACGTCGCCTGCAACGGTGCGTATTCCAAGCCGTGCAGCAGGCGCACTTCCCAGTCGCCCTCGGGCAGCGCCATCTCAAACGGGCCGGGCACAACCCAGTAATAGCCGGCCCAGCCGCCAGGCATGTAGATCGGCAGGCCGCGCCCCGGGCCGGCCGGCGGCAAGGGTGCGACCTCATTCATCAACGGGCGCAGGTTCACGGCATTCGGCGGCTCCCACAGCCGCTGGCCGCGCGCACTGGTCAGCCGCATCAGCACCGGCGTGGGCTGGCCTGTTTCGTCATTGACCGTGATGCCCACATTGCCGAAGGGCGTGGATTGCCAACGCAGACTGGACCACAAATACGGCTGCTTTTCGCCGTGATTGCGGAACGCCAGATGCATCAAGGTTTCCCCGGGTGACACCTGCTGCAGTTTCAAGAGCACATAGGTCGTGGCATTGGAATAGATGTCCACCGCGCGCTTTTCGGCGCCGCCCGGAAACTCGATGGCCGTGTCATACTCCGCCAGCATGTCAACCTCTTGGACGCTGCAATGCACCGCGCCGGTGCCGGTGATGACCTTCAGCACCAGCAGGTTGAACTGCTGGTCCAGCGCGATGGGCGTCATCATGTCGCGCACCGGCGCGCCCGGGCGGAAGTCCAAGGTGATCAGATCCGGCAGCGAGTCAACCAAGGCAAGCACATTTGTTTCGAGGCGCCAGCGATAGAAGTTGGTCAATGCCGGATCCGCGTCGGGAATGACGTTGCCACTGATCTGGTCGATGAAGAGCAAGTTCTGCCCGATGGCATCGAGGCGGACGAGTTGCGTTGCGTCCAGGCGCTGGCGCAGGTGCTCATGCAGTGCGCGGCCCAGCTCGAGCGAGCCGGGGATGGGCGGTTGCATCGCGCGCACGTCCGCGACCGTGGGTGTGGGCAGGTGCACGCCGTGGGCAAACATGCGCGGCGTCAGGAGACCGAGCATGAGCAAGGCAACCATGTAATTGCGGGTGGTCATAATTTCTCCGCGAGGGCGATGATTTCATCAAACTTGCGTTCAACCAGCAAGGCGGCATAGGGATGGAGCGCGCCCGCACCAATGTTGCGCCAGCCGGCCCAGATCAACTTTTCCGACGCGGCCAAGGTGAGTTGACGGCTGAGCAGTGCCGCTTCGGCATCGGCAAAGCGCCGGCAGGTGTCCGCGTCCCAAGTCGGCATTTGGCGGGCCAAGTCGGCCAAGCGCGTGATGATTACTTCCGCAATACGTTTGCCGTCCGCGGCGGTGGCCTCGCGCGGATCGCGCCCACCCACGCCCTTGTGCGGCGGCTCGCCCAACTGGCTTTGGTCGACACTATCCGGCGCCAAATGCAGCATCAGCGATGTTTCGCCCCAGCCGGCGTGGTCGCCGATATAGCCGGCATCGAGCGCCAGAAAATATTCCGGAATGCCCAGGATCGGCACACCCAGCAGGCGCGTCATGCGCACGGCCGTCTCGCGCACGACCACTTGCTGCACCGCGCCGTAATGGCCCGTCAGGAAAATCATCGCGCGAAAGCCCTGGCGCACCGCCTCCCAACACAACCGTTCGAACCAGCCGCGCACCAGCACGGTTTGAAAGGTGTCTTCCGGTTCGATGACAAAGGTGTACGGTTGATCCAAGCCGCCCATGCCGCCGAACAGGGGCGGGGCAACGAGGCCGCCGCCGCGCTGCGCCGCCGCAATGCATAGCAGGTGTGCCTTGACGGCGTCCAGCCCGACGACATTATGCAGGCCGTGCCATTCGATCGTGCCCAGCGGCTGCAACAAGGTGGGGCAGGCGGCCTGTGCTGCTTCAATGGCGCGCGGCCGCAGCCATTCCAGCCGCACTTCGTTCTTGGTTGCATTCATGTAGCGTCCTGATGGAGTTTATAGAATTAGGAGAATAGCCTGATACTGGATACTGGATACTAAACCGAAAACTGAAAACTGAAAACCGAAAACTTCTGCAGCGGGGAGGGGCTTCCATGCCCCGATCTGTCTCCCAAATCAGGCGGTGCATATAATCTGCTGCCTCAAATGCCGATAGATACTGGCCAGAGGTCTTGACGTTCGCACGGTGTAGGTGGGCAAGTGCGTGGTGCCGTGGTGCCCCGACGGGGCAAAGGAATATAGCCCAGGGCAACGCCCTGGGTAACGGACCATGCCCATCCATTCCCGCCCTGCCGGGGCGGGGGCAATCAAGGTGGCGTGTGGTAGTAACGCCCATCCCACCCGCGCCCCGACAGGGCGCACTGATCATCCCGCTCATTTCCCAGGGCGTTGCCCTGGGCTGGTATACTCCGCGCCGTTGGCGCGCCAGCGACAGGCGCGCGTTGCCAACGCAGCGCTGATCTCGGCGCGCACCGCCGGTTTTGGGTGTCTGCAAGAATGTGGGCGGGGCTTCCATGCCCCGATCTGCGCAGCACAAGACCGTCCCCACATATTGTCGTAAACACCTCATTTCTGCTCTTTCGCAGGATAACTGAACGGCTTGATGTTGGGATAGGCGTCCCACGGGCGCCATGCCTGGGTGAGCGGCGCGTACACTTCCGGGCGGCGCTGGTGCAGCATGCGGTTGTTCACCCGTTGCGTGCGCAGCGCGGCCAGGTCGAGATTGGCCACAATCATGGTCTCGTCGCCCAGCTTGGGCGCCACCGCGTCGAGTTTCCAGCCCGGGTACGCGCAAATCACCGAGCCGCAGCCGACCGATTGATTCACGCCCACGACATGCGTGCAGGTCATGAAGCTGGCCGCCTGCACAATGTGCGGCTCGATCATGCCGCCGCGCGAATTGACCCACACCAGCACTTCCGCGCCGCGCAGCGACGGCATCATGAAGCTCTCGAAGAAATAGCCGTCGTAGCAGGTGAGCAGGCCGACCCGCCCAAAATCCAGATCGACCACGCCATTTTCCGCGCCCAGCACCATCGTGTTTTCGCCGCGCTCGCCCGGCTCGGGTGGCCAGCAATACGGCGAGCCAGCGCCCAGCGCCGCGTGCATCTTGCGGTGGGTGCCCGCAACCTTGCCGTCACGGCTGATTACCAGCACGGTGTTGGCATACGTGCCCGACGCGGGTGGATGCTGAACCAGCTTGCCCGGCAGATATTCCCAGCCGCCGACGATCACGTTGATGTTGTTGCTCTTGGCCACCGAGCACAATTTGTCGGTCAGTGCGTCCGGCAGGTGAAACGGGCCCAGCAGATATTCGGGCAAGACCACCAGGTCGGCCTTTTCGGCGGCGGCGCGTTGGATCCACGGCACCAATGCATCCACGGTGTCCTGGCCGGGCTTCAGCGTTTCCGGCTTGATTTGCATTTGGGCCACGGCCACGCGCACGCTGTCTTTCGACTGCGCAAGCGGCGGGACAGACGGTTCGCCGGCCTGCGCCTGCCGGCGAAATGTTTCCTGGTCGCGGCGATAGCGCGCCACTAATGCCGCCGGATCGTTGGTCATGCAATACATGCGGCCGCGCCAGGTGAACGACTTGCCCGGCGGGATTTCCGGACTGCTGCCCATGCCGGTGTGCAAGCACGGATTGCCGCAGTTGCTCATCAAGTAGGCCGGCTCGACGCTCCAGGTATAGCCGAGCAGGTGGGCGCGGTCGCGCGTCACGGCCGCCATCAGATTGTCGCTGACGGTCTGGTCGATGCACCACAACATCGGGCTGTCCAGCGCCGGCTTGGGCGTGGTGCGCGTCATGACCAGCCACGGCGTGCGCCCCATTTGTGCCGGCGTCGGCGTGGTTTTTTCCAGGGCAGTGAAGGTTCCGTCAAGCATGGCATACAGCGACGAAATGTTGTGCTTGTCGTTCAGCTCGGGACAGTCGTTCAGCGCCAGGCAACAGTTGGGCTCGACATAGGCAATGCTCTGCGTGGCTTGATTGACGATAGTGAAGGAGAGTTGCACCTCGTCGCCGACCGGCGTCGCGGATGCGATCAAGCGCAGACCCTCGGGCGTCGTGAAATCATACCAGATGCGCCCGCTGACCTCGTCTTTTTGCCATTGCGGATACGCGCGCCATTCGTGCAGCGGGGGAATTTGCGCCATGTAATGATCGAGATAATGATAGCCCCAGGTGGACTTCAGCACTTCCGGGAAACGCAGCTCGACCGGCCCGCTCATCCACGGCGCCTGCACGTGAAAGCGAACGCGGTTCAAATCCTGGCCGTCGCGCATGCCCGCCTGGCGCATGATCGGCGTTACCACCGGCACGGGGGTGAGCTGGATTGCAGTGTTGGTGCTAATCGGCAGCAAGCGTTTGTACGCCGCAATGCCGGCGCGCACGTGCGCGACTGCTTCCTGGCGTTGCACGTCATTTTGGAAGCGGCCGTTTTTCTCAAGATCGTTGGCGTGGATGGTCATGCGATTGATCCATTCCTGGACGGCGGCGGGCAGGATGCGCGGCTTGCCGTCGACGTTGATGTAGATGGCACTGGTATGCGCCGCGTTTGGCGCATACAGCACATTATAGACATTGGTCGGTGAGCAGCGCGCGACGAGCCAGCGGCTCTCACCCGCCGGCATGGTCAGGGTCAGTTCGGCGGTGCGCGCGGTTGTGTTGGTCGCCGCCAGCACGCGGCCGTTCGAGACAATTTCAACGGTGCCCAGCGGATGGCGCGACAGGGCGCGCGCGGCAATGTGCAGCGGCGTCGCCGCGCCCACATTCAGCACATCGCCAATGTCGTGCCCGTTGACGTCCAGCAGCAGCAGCGGCCCGCTGGTCGTGAACGTGCGGTTCGAGCGGATGCCGTCAATCCAGCCTTGGTACAATCTGCTTCCTTCTTGAATGTGGGAGGGGCTTCCATGCCCCGATGCAGCAATCGCGGGGTGGAACCCGCTCCCACCTTGATCAGCACTGGCGGTGCCCGCTTCCGTGCTCTTCACATAGGTGCGCACGCAGCCGGTGATGCGCGCCGGGTGATCACTGCCATTGCCCAAACCAATCTGCACGCCACACTCGAGAAAGCGATAATAGTCATCCGGCTCAAGTTGGTCGAGTGCGTCCGACAATCCTTGAATCACATTCACCGGCACATCATTGTTGCGACCCAAGCCGTGCGCCTCCGTCACGATGCCGCCCTGCGCGTGCGTCGCGCGGAAAACACCGGCGTTAATCGGATAATCCCAGTGCGGCGGCACATTGATGGTGCCCGTGGCGAGCGGCTCAATGATATTCGTGATGTTCAAGAGATTGATGTGGCCGTAATATTCCTCGTTGCGATATTCCTCGCCCATTTGGATGTGCCAGTCATTGTCGCAATAGCCCGGCGCCGGCCCCATCGGGAACTGGGTTGGCGCGATGAAATAGTGCGTGCCGGTCGGGTTGGACAAGGGATGGTTTTCGCCAATCTGCTGCTTCAAGGTGAGGTTGTTGATCACGCGCAGATCTTCCGCGCGCTGCACCATGGCCAGCAGCGGCATGGTTTCATTTTCATACCAGTTGTTCTTGGCCCAATGCACATGCGTGTCGCCGCTGACCCAGCCGCGGGCGCGCATATCGATCATGCGGCGCGGCGCCAGCGTGACGTCGCACACGGCACCCGGCGCCAGCATGACATTGGTGGACACCGGCAGGTGTTCGTAGCCGCGTTCCATGGTGACGGTCGTCCGGCCCGGCGGCACGGCGATGTCAAATCGGCCATCGGTGTAGAAAAACGGCACGGTCTGGCTGACCGCCTTGCCGGCAAACACAAATTGCAGCACGGGTTTGTTGAGGAACGTGTCGTTGGTGCCGTGCGGCAGCCCATAGCGCAGTTGCCCGGCGCCGTCGCGCACATACACGCGGCCCGGCACGGCGGCGCCGGTCGCGTCGTCGCGCAACGTGCCCTTGATCCGGGCCGGGGCCACCAGGTGCAGGGGTATGTCGAGCTGGCGCTGGGCCGGCTGGTCGATGCGCGCGATGTTGAGCGCAAGGGCCGGCGCGGTGGCGCTGTCCACGCGCACGCACAGCCACAGGCAGCGCACTTCGCCCGCGTCGATCCAGACGGGCGCCTTGCTGGCGGTCGTCACGCCGGGCGCGGTCACCGAGAATTGGCCGGCGCACGTCATGGCATTAGACACTTCCACGAGCACGACATACGGCACGCCGCGCGCAAAGATGAACGGGTTAGTCCCGTCGCCGCGCTGCACGCCGGTGGCATTCCAGGCGACGAGCACCGCGGGATGCCGGCGGCGGACGCGGGCGTAGAGTGCGGCGGTGTTGCGCAACAAGGCGGCGGACAGGGCGGGGTCAGGCGCGGCCGGCGCAGCTTGGCATTGGGTAAAGAGGGCCCAGGCCTGGTCAATCATTGGCTGCTGCAATGGGGAAGGTGCCACAAAGACCAGCTCGCACAGCAAGTCGCAGTAATCCTGCGTGGCGCGGCGCGCGGCATCCGCGGGTGCCGCCGGCACCGCGGCGTGCCACAGGAGCAGCGTGCCGAGGGTGAGTGTACGTGTGACAGTCTGGAGACGCCGCCGTGCGGCGTTGGGGTGCGAAGCATTGCTTGCGTTGTGCATGGCCACCTGCGGGCAGTGGGTTGGGTGCGCATGGCAAATCCGCCTGCACAACCGCGCGCGCACCGCTTGCGCGCACGGCTGGCGGGTCACCAGGCCGGGCGCGAGCAGTATAGCATATTTTGTATTTTTGTGCCACTTTGGGCATGGCCCGTAATTTGTTTTGCGGCAAAACAAATTATGGTGCGGCGCTGCCAATCTGCGGCATTGTGGTGGTTTCTATAATCTCCCTTTCTAAAGGGAGTACCCCGCGCAGCGGGGGGAGGGATTTTGCAGAAACAGGAAGAAGGCAGCGGCAGCAAAATCCCCCGCACCCCCTTTACGAAAGGGGGATTGCAGCAGTTGCACAGCGCAATCATGGCGGCGGCATTATTACAAGGAGTAAATGAGGCAAGGAGCAGGCGGCAGTTGCTGGTTGGTTGCAGAACAAAAACATGTTGATTGCAGTTGCTCTTTTACTCCTTTACTCCTTGTTAATTTCTTTAATTTCTTTTGCAGCAAAACAAATTATGGTGCGGCGCGGCACTATTACAAGGAGTAAATGAGGCAAGGAGCAGGCGGCAGTTGCTGGTTGGTTGCAGAACAAAAACATGCAGATTACGGCATCTCTTTTACTCCTTTACTCTTTGTTAATTTCTTTAATTTCTTTTGCAGCAAAACAAATTATGGTGCGGCGCGGCATTATTACAAGGAGTAAATGAGGCAAGGAGCAGGCGGCATTTTTTGTTGGTTGCAGAACACAAACATGTTGATTGCGGCTTCTCTTTTACTCCTTTACTCTTTGTTAATTTCTTTAATTTCTTTTGCGGCAAAACAAATTATGGTGCGGCGTTGTCAGCCGATCCGGAGATCGGCGTGCCCGGGGCAATCGGTGTGGCGGGCGGCGGCGGCTCAGCGCTTCGGCGGGTTTTTTGCGCGGCGGGCGTGGCCGTCCGGCCCGACGATGGGCAGCGGGCGCGGCTGCTTGCGCGCATAGGCGATGGGCGACATGCCCATGATCGCCTTGAACTGGCGCGAGAAGTAGGCGCTGTCATCGAAGCCGGCCTGCATGGCGGCGTCCGAGACGCGCAGCGCGCCCTGCAGCAGCTCGGCGGACTTCTCAATGCGCAGCCGCAGCAGGTATTCCAGCGGCGCGCAGCCGGTGGTCTGCTTGAACGCGCGGTGAAACGTGCGGCGGGTCATGTCGGCGCGGCGGGCCATGTCATCAATGGAAATCCGGTCGACATAGCCATGCTCGAACAAATTGATGACCGAGGCGATCTTGAACAATTGGCGCGAGTGTGGCGAGCCGGAGTGGGCATAGCAGCGGCTGATTTCGGCCACCATGATGCGGAAGAAACTCTCGATGATGGCGGTGCTGGAGGGGGCGCGGTCGTTGATCTCGGCGTGCATCAGCCGCACCAGCGTCAGGACATATTCGAGTTCGTGCGAATCCAGGTGCAGCTTGCCTTTGAAGCGCTGGTTCTTGCGGTAGCGCGGCTCGATGAAGAACAATTCGTTGAAGCCGGGCCAGCCCTGCAGTTCGGTCGCGATCTGCTCCAGGCGCTCGCGGTGGAAGAGAATGTCGGTGTAGCGAAAGCGCTCGCAATCGTAATATCCGTGGGTCTGCGTGCCGCTGACCACGAAGGCATCGCCGCGGATCAGCGGGTAGCGGTCGCCGTTGACGACATGCAAGGCCGAGCCGCCCGTGACAATCACGACTTCGTTGAAATCCTCATGGTGGTGCATCGGGCTCGGAATCTTGTCGAGTTCGCGCGGAAAGACGGCGTACGCGCCGCGAAATCCCGTGCCTTCAGTCGTCAGATGGTCAAGTCGGCGTGGCATAATAGTACAAATACTGGCATAATTGTTATAGACAAAGCCGCCCCATGTATGCTATCATACGCCCATGGTGGCACAATGACGCCTTGCCTCACGTATTGTAACAATTACCGCCTGGGCATGCAACTGACAGGTGGTTGAAGGAGATCTTACTCATGCACGCACACTCCCGCTTCCAACTACGCGCATTGCGCAGCACACTGGTCATGCTTGCCTTGCTGAGTGGCGCCGCCTTCGCGGCCGACAGCGTCTTGCTGGGCAACAACAGTTTTGAACGCAACGCCAACACGGGTGCGGGCTACATGGCGCCGAATGGCTGGATCGTCGCCGGTTCCGGCGGCATGACGCGCAGCACCTTGATTGCCGACAACGGCGCCCTGCCCGACCAGTTGCAGCTTTTGGCGCTGCATCCGTCCGCGTCGGTCTATCGCACGAGCAATCCGCTGGCGCCAGCCAATCCGCTGCGGAAATACCGGCTGCAGGCATGGCTTAATGTCCGCAATGCCTTCGGTCCGGACGGCACCAATCTGTGCAATGTGGGCATGGACTTTGCGGGCGAGCGGCTGGAGACATTCTATGGTCTCACGCCGGTGGGCGGCGGCAATCCTTATTATTGCGTGACCGTGCCCTTCGTCCCGTTGACCAGTGACGGGCCGGTTGCCATTACGAGCTTGGGCGGCATCACGGACGGTGGCGGCGCGGAGCTGGCGCGCGTGCTGCTGGTTGACGCGGTCTGCATGGATCAGCGCGGCGACAACAATGTCGTGCTGCAGAATCCGGGCTTTGAGGCCTGCGGCCGCGGCAAGCAATTTGGCGCCGGTGAACTGCTCGCCGGCTGGCGCGCCACCGGCACGTTTGGCGCGGATGACATGAGCGGCCCGCTGTCTATTCCCAGCAACGACTGCTGGATCGCCGGGTTTGTCAAAGGTGCCGGCTCGCTCAGCCAGACGATCAACGGCTTGATGAACGGGTCTGATTATTTGGTCTCCTTCATGGTCAACGCCTCCGGCACGGTGAACAATTTCACGGTGCAGATGGGCGCGAGCACGCTGTGCAGCATCCCCACGCTGACCCCGCGCCTGGACTGGTATCGCACGTCGTTGTATTTCACCGCCAGCGCGGGCGCGCTGGACTTGGTGTTCGCCGCGGCGGGCACGCCGGCCGGCAGCGCCTTCCTCATTGATAATGTGGCCGTCGTCCGGCGCGCCCCCGACGAGCCGAATAATATTTCGCCCGGCAACGGCGCGGCCGGCGTGCCCGTCGCGCCGTATTTACTGGCCTCGGCCTTCGTCAGCCAGTTTGCCGGCGACACGCACGTCGCCAGCCAATGGCAGATTGCCACCGACCGGAATTGCAACAATGTCATTTGGGACAGCGGCGAGGTGTACGACGAGTTGACCGTCATGTCGGTGCCCGGCGATGTGCTGAGCAACGGCGCGCGCTATTTCTGGCGCGTGCGCTACCGCAGCAATTATAATTTCAGTTACAGCGGCTATTCCGTGCCAACTCCCTTTACCGTGGTGGCGTCCGGTGGCGGCAGCGTGCAGCGCAGCGTCATCCTCGCCAATCCGAGCTTTGAAGTGCCGGATGGCCGGCTGCTGGTCGACCCCGCCGGCTACACTGAAATCGCCAACTGGACGAGAACCACGATCGCCGTCGGCGTCAATCCGTGTTCGAATGGCTGGACCGGCTTGGCCGACAACGGCGCGCGGCCCGACGGCAACCAAGTGGCCTTTCTGCAGAACTATGTTGACTTCGGGCCCGCCGGCGTCTACCAGGCCGTCGCGGGCCTCGACACCAACACCCAGTACAACTTGCAGTTCTGGTACAACTCCTGCACTTGGACTGATGCAAACGTCACCAATGTGTGCAACCTGGCGGTGACGTTCGGCAGCCAGACCCTGGCGCTGATTTCGAACATCACGCCGGTCGAGACCGCGGGCAGCTTCAGCCAGCCGATGTACTTCACCAACATTATTTTCACGCCGTCGGTCGCCGCCGCCAATTTGCAGTTTCTCAACCTGGTGATCAGCAACGAGGGCAGCCGTTATGAGTCGCGCCTGATGCTGGACGCCATCACGCTGTTCCGGCGCGCGAATGCCAGTGAGGTGGTGGTGCGCAATCCCAGTTTCGAGGCCAGCGGCGAGCCACGCCTGCCCTATGGCTATATTTATGCGCCGTGGGAAGGGAACTTCGGCAATGTGGCTGGCTGGCAGGCGGACAATGCCTACGGCGTCAACAAGAACCTGATGACGTTCATTGGTGGCGCGCCCGTGCCGGAGGGCAACAATGCTTTTTTCAACAACGCCAATATTGGCAATTTGAATCAAGATATCGCGGGGCTGACGGCGGGCCAGAATTACATGTTGCACTATGCCTACAATGCCCGGCCCGGCTTTCCCGTCTCGAATTTCTTTGTGTTGATGTACTCGACGGTCATTCAGGATCTGCCCTGGCTTGAGTACAATGCCGCCGGATTTTACACGACCAATGTGCGCTTCACGGCCACGGCGGAATCAATGAACTTGTCGTTCTCGGGCAGCGGCACCGGCGCCACGGATGGCGTCACCATTTTGATTGACGATGTCTGGGTTCATGCCCTGCCGGTCACCAATCAACCGCCCGTGATGCCGGTCAATCAGAGCCCGGCGCACAAGAGCACCTATCAATCGTTGACGCCGCTGCTGCAGGCCTCCACCTTCGACGACCCCGATGGTGACCCGCAGACGGCCGCGCAGTGGCAAATGGCGACGGACGCCGCCTTCACGGCACTGACGTGGGACAGCGGCGCAACCAGCGCGGCCACCCAGATCACCGCGCCCGCGCTGGCGCCCTCGCTGCGCTACTATTGGCGCGTGCGCTACCAGGACAGCGTGGGCTTGTGGAGCGACTACGCGCTGCCGACCTGGTTTGAAACACGCCAGGCGGGCAGCAGCACGGTCTGGATTGACAATCCCAGTTTTGAAGCGGACGGCACGCCCAGCAGCACCTTTGGCCACCTCAGCCAGATCAAAGGCTGGAGCTGCACGCCTGCCGGCGCGTTTGCCGCCGGCATCAATCCGAGCGCGGTCAGTTCGCCGTTTGCCAACAATGGCGCGATTCCCGACCGCGGTCATGTTGTCTTTCTGCAGGACAGCCGCACGCTCATGCAGGAGCTCAGCGATCTGGACACCACCAAACAGTACTGGTTGCAAGTGTGGTACACCGCGCGCGATTATGCCGATGCGAATTCCACCAACCTGTGTCATTTCGGCGTTGACTTTGCGGGCACGCGCCTGCTGGTGCATTCGAACGTGGCGCCGGTTGACGCGGCCGGCGTGTTCAGTGCGCCGTACCATTTCACCAACATTGCGTTCCATCCCACGGCCAGCGCCGGCACCCTGGCGCTGCGCAACCTGGATGTGCCGTGGACCAATGCATGGGGCGCGCAGTTGGGCCGCGCGCTGGTGCTTGACTGCGTCGTGCTGCTGCAACGCGACGCGGATGAAATCGTCGTCGTCAATCCGAGTTTCGAGGGCAGCGGCATGCCGTTCGGCAACGGCGAGGTGCTTGCGCCGCAGAGCATGGGCGGCTGGTCTGCTGACGTCGAGGTGGGCATCAATCGTTCGGGCGGGCCGTTTGTGAGCGGGGCGGTCGTGCCGGAAGGCCAGAATGTGTATTTCCATCATCATGACGCCGGCGCGCTGCGCCAGACGCTGGCCGGGCTGACGCCGGGCGCGACGTACTACCTCAACTATTGGCTGAATGCGCGCGGCGGCCCGGGCATCAGTCCGGTCAACAACTTCAGCGTGCAGCTCGGCGGCACGCAGCTCTGCACCGTCGCGGTCGTTTCCAACACCACGCTGTTCCGCCAGATGTGGCATGAGTTTATCGCCGCTGCGCCGACCGCCGCGGTGGTCTTCACCACCTCCGGCTCGAGCGGCGACAGCGCGTTGCTGCTGGACAACATCTCGCTGCGCCCCGTGCCGGAGCCGGCCTGGGCGCTGCTGCTCGGGCTGGCGCTGGCCACCCGTGCATGGCGCACCAAAAAGAACTGAGCCACACGATGCAACCAACCGGGACACAGGGAAGCGGCATGCGCCGGCGCCCACGCGGCATCGCGCTGATCGTGGTCATGTCGGTGCTAGTGATCCTGGCCTTGCTGGCTGCGACGTTTGCCGTGCTGATGAACTTGGAATTGCAGCAGAGTTCGGTGGACCAGAATGCGCTCCAACTGGGCTTGCTGCTGCGCGCCGGCACGGAGCACGCCAAGGTCATGCTGACAACGCCCGCGGCGCAGACCAGCGGGCGCGCGCCGCGCCCGCTGGCCAACGGCGAGGCCCCGGCACCCGCCTGGGTCTATGTCGGCAACAGTGCGGGCAACATGGTTGGCCGCTACCGCCTGGTCATCGAGGATGAAGCCGCCAAGGCGAACATCAACACGGCGGCCCGCGTGGACGACAGCCCGGGCAGCGGCTGGGACACCAGTGAGATCAATTTGGCGCGCGCCCTGGCCCTCAGCCCGGAGCGCGTGCGCGCCCTGGTCGCGTATCGCTATGGCGTCAACGGCGTGCCGGGCGCGCGCGGCGACGACGACCACAACAACGCCGTGCTGATGGCCGACGGCCTGGACAACAATGCCAACGGCGTGATTGACGAGGATGACGAGGGCGTGGACGACCCGCGCGAGTACAAGCCCGCCCAGTTGCAGGGCGATGACCGCTGCTTCAGTTCATTGAGCGAGATGTTCCCCTTGCTGTTCGGGCGCACCAGCGCCCTGGCCAACGCCAATCGCATCCGCCACGAGCTGATGCGGCGCGCAACGATGTTCGCCGTCGACGAGCCCGGCTCGCCCACCTTGCCGCTCGACCCGGCGGCCGATGTCAACTGCATGAACGCGCGGCAATGGCGCGCGCTGATCACCAAGGCCAACTGGCGCAAACCCTTTGAGCCCAACCCGCTCAATCAAGCGCGCCTGGCCGCCAATGTGGTCGATTATTATGACGAGAACCACGTCTTGTCCACCTTGGGCAGCGAGTATGGCGTCGAAGCCGTCTGCTTCAACGAAGTGCTGGCCAATGACGCGTCGTATTGCGTGCATACCGACATGCTGGCCGCCGAGCCGAGCCACGCTTGGCTCAAGCCCGGCGAAATGCGCAAACGCTATGGCAGCAGTGATGACGAACGCATGTTTTACCGGGTCAACACCATTTATGATTGCGTCCCCGACGATCTGCCCTCGCGCGGCTGGTACAGCCCGTGCAACGATTTTCTTTCCCTGTACAACTTGGATCCGCGCCTGGCCTGGCGCGTCAATAATGGGCGCGTCGGCGGCAGCAGCATGCACGATACGGGCGGCCGGGTAACCATCAACATGCCGGGCATGCCGGGCGCCAATGCCGATGGCAGGCTGACCGCCTGGGCACTGCCGAAGCCGGTCTCTTTGCCCGGCAACAAAGCCTGGTGCACGTGGAAAACGCCGACGGCCGCCGGCGGCGGCACCTTCGTCTGCGGCAGCGACAGCGACTGGAGCAAGTATTACGACGACCTGCTGAAAGTGCTCGGCAAAGTCGGCAAGCGCAGTGGCCAGCGGCCACAATTGCCGAACAACTTCTTTGCCAACACGGAAGTGATGATTTACACCTGGCCGATCACGGGCGGCGGCCAAGTGCGCCGCGAAACCTCGAAAGCGGTCGGCTGCTTTCGCATCACCGGCGGCGATGAAAAGCAGATCACCTTTGACGCGCAAGATGTCAATGGCGGCGGCTCGTTCAAGACCCTGCTGGAGGCGGCCGGCATGTCGAACGAGTATTATGACCTGAGCCTGACGATGCGCTCGTGGGGCAATCGCTCGTTCATCGGCCTCTCGCCCAAGGCCAACCAGATGATCCTGCTGCGCGCGCGCCAGCCGATTGCCAATCGCTATTACAAGGTCATCATTGGCCGCCCGGCCTTCGGCACCTACAACGATTCGTATCCCAACCAACTGGGCGTCTCCGGCAAGGTCGGCGGCCCCTTCACGGATGACGACAAGTACACCCGCCGCTGGCTCTACAATGACGGCCAGCCGGTGCGCACCAAGGCGGGTGGCTGGATGGACTTGCTGATCACCGCATCGGAGGAAGTGGCCCGCAACAAGGTGGATCAACTGATCACCTATTTCCGCGTCGTGGCGCCCGAAGTCGTGGAAATGTACAATGCCTCGGCCACCCCGGTTGCGCTGGCGAATTGGCGGGTGGTGTGCAACACCGGCAGTCTGGCGACGGAGATTGGCCGGATTCAGCATGTCACGTACTACGACAAGGTGCAGGGCCGCATGGTCGACGATGACAATCCGCAAGTGCTGCCCAACAGCCATTTTTACCTGGTCAACGATGCCGCGCTGTTTGACGACTGGTATGGCGATGCCAGCGGCGTGTGGGGCAACCGCTCCAGCGAGCAAGTCCCCGTCTTTCAAATGGACCAGGACAATTGGGGCATCTCGTTCAAAATCCAGCGGACGGAGAACCGGGCGTATGTCGGCATGGTCTTCACCCTTGAGGGCGCCCAAGCCATTGATAACGACAAGATGGATCTCGAAGTCGTCAAGTTTGTTGACAAGGAAGGCGCCGGCACCAAGGAATCGTGGGATGGTGTCTTTGCGCCGGTCGTCGGCGAGAAGATGAAAATGGTGGCCAAGGGTGAGATTGTCACCGACAACATCGGCAGCTTTAATGTCGTTGACGCCAATACGCTGGTCGGCAAAACGATGATGATTCTCGGCCTGCCGCACGCGGGCGGCATCGTCAGCTTGACCTTGAAAGACCAATACCGCCAGGTGTGCGCCCGCACGGTTGATTACGGGAAGCTTGATCCGCAAGACCTGGATTGCAGCACGGAAAAGGAAGACCCCACCAAGACCGTCTGGTCGCGGCGCACCACGCCGACCATCGGCGGCACGGACCAGCAAGCCATAAACCGGGCCATGCGCCTGCGGCGTGACACCCGCTTTTTCATCAAGAACGGGGCGTACGGCAGTGTCGGCGAGCTGCGCCGCGTGACCGCCGGCGGGCCGTTCCAGCGCCTCGGTATCGGCAGTGGCGGGGCCGAATCGTCCTTTGCCATGGCGTCCCTGGCGGATGCCACCGCCTGTTCGCACCTGCGCCTTGAGGCCTGTGCCGGCGCCGTCACCATGAGCGGCTGGCGGGACGCGCTGGATACCGTCCGCAGCGCCACTTCGCGCAGCATCACCGGCGTGCGCGGCAATTGGGAAGTGAATCAGTGGATCGGCCACCGCGTGCGCTTCCTGACCGGCAAACTGCGCGGCGAAGTCTACGGCATTTTCGGCAATTCCGACAGCACGCTCGTGCTCGCGCCCCAAGCCAGCGGCGGCGCGCCCCTGTCCTCGCCGCACCGCCGCCCGTTGCAGCCGCAGGCGGGCGACCAGTTCGCCCTCGGGCCCGGCTACCTCAGCGCCTTCTGCTATGCGCGCAACAACGATCAAAAAGGCGAATGGCTTTGGAAGCGCGCCGTGCCGGCCCGCGGGCAATACCACGTGTACTTGCACGGCTTGAACGACCGCATTCGCACCACCGAATTTGTCGAGGAAAACCGCAATGCGGCCCTGGATGTGGACGTCTGGAACTGGACTGCCAACCGTTTCGACCAGCTCTGCCGGCGTGCGCGCTATGGCAAGGACGACGCGATCTATGCCGGCGCGATCACGCCCGACCACGTCTCACCTGATGGTGATTTCCGGCTGCAGTTGGTGGCCAGCGATGTCACCGTGTCGGATACCGAGGAGCGCCGCGCGGGCGACACTGCCAGCGATTATGCCTGGTTCAATTACGCCGTGATCACGCCCGTGCCCGTGCCGGGGCGGGTCAACATCAACACGGCGCCCGCGCGCCTGCTGGCCAGTGTGCCCGGCATCACGCCGGCCTTGGCGCAGAACATCGCCGACGGCATTGACAGCAGTGGCGCGGCGCGCCTGAAGCCCTATCGCGCCTTGGGCGATGTGCTGGCCGTGCGCGGCATGACGCCGACGGTGTTTGAGCGCTGCGCCAATCTGTTGTGCACGTCGTCGTCGGTCTTCACGATTGATGTCGAAGCCCAGACCTTTCAGCGCGGCCAAGTGCGCACGCCGGCCGACGCGGCCACCGCGCCGGTGACGGCCGCGCGGCATCAGCGTGTGGTCTTGCAGCGCACCTGGGACAGCACCCCGTATCCCGTCGTGCGCGAACGCGAACAGCACGTGGCCGAATAATGCCGCACCCCACCGCCGGCCAAGGCCGTCACCGCCCATGACGTCACCCCGGCGCGATGTCCGCCCGCCGCATACCGCCGTCGCGCGCCGCATGGTCACGGTGCGCGCGGTCGCGATTGCCTGCGCGCTGATGCCGCTGCTGTCGCTGTGGGTGGTCGAGTCCGAGCTGGTCTGGTACTCGGGCCATTCCACGGCCATCTCGCTCTTTTCACACGTGGTGACGCCGCTGTTCCTGCTGGCGCTCCTGAATTTGCTGGTGGCGCGGCGCTGGCCGCGCGTGGCGCTGGCGCCCGGCGAGCTGATGACCATCTATGTCATGTGGTCCGTCGCCGGCACACTCTGCAGCCATGACCTGCTGCAAGTCCTCCTGCCGCTGATCTCGTTCCCCACCCATTACGCCAACCCGCAGAACCGCTGGGCTGAACATATCCTGCCCTTTGTGCGCCCGTGGGCGCTGGTCACCGATCCCGCCAGCACCACCGCCATCGCCGTCGGCAATGCCTCGATCTACCAGTGGGCCATCCTCAAGGCATGGCTGCGCCCGCTCTGCTTCTGGTCGCTCTTCATCATGACGCTGATGGCCGCCCTGCTCTTCATGGTCAGCTTGTTCCGCCAGCCATGGACTGAAAAAGAACGCCTCAGCTTCCCCGTCATTCAAATCCCCTTGATGATCGCCACCCGGCTGGGCGAGCTGTTGCGCGACCGCCTGTTTTGGGGCGGCTTTGGCATTGCCGCCTTCATTGACCTGCTCAACGGCACCAGCGCGCTCTATCCGGCCGTGCCGTCCATTCCCGTCATTAATGTCTTCCGCTTCGCCGATTATTTCACCGAGCGCCCGTGGAACGCGCTGGTCGGCACGGAGCTGAACCTGTACCCGTTTGCCATCGGCTTCGCTTTTTTGCTGCCCACCGATCTGGCGTTCAGTTGCTGGTTTTTCTTCTTGCTGTTCAAACTGCAATTGGTGCTGACCGCCGCGCTGGGCATGCAAGAACTGCCCGGCTTCCCCTTCCCAGCCGAACAAAGCGCGGGCGGCTACATCGCCCTGGGCTTGCTGGCCATCTGGCTGGCGCGCCGCCATTTTGCCGGCGTCGTGCGCACCGTCCTGGGCCGGCCCGGCGGCGTGGACGAATCGCGCGAACCCATGCGCTATCGCACCATGCTCATCGGCCTGGTGCTGGCGTTCATGCTGCTGGTCGCCTATGGCATGGCCTTGGGCGCCAGCATGGGCTTGATGATTATCTTCTTTGCCATCTTCTTTTTGTATGCGCTGGCGATCAGCCGCATGCGCGCCGAGCTCGGCCCGCCGGCCCACGATTTGCATTTTTCCGGGCCCGAGATGTTGATCAATAATGCGATCGGCACCAGCCATATCAGCAAGCCCGACTTGGGCGTATTCACCCTGTTCTACAGCTTCAACCGCGCCTATCGCGCGCACTTCGCGGCCCACGGCATGGAGGCCTACAAAATCGCGCAAAGCACAAAAATCACGGCGCGCTCCATGATGGTTGCCATGCTGATCGCCCTGGTGACCGGCCTGGTGTCCAGTCTCTGGGCGCTGCTGCACGCGCTGTACCTGCACGGCTACAGCGGCAAGCCGACCAGCGGCATGGCGTCCGAAGCATGGACGCGCATGGAAGGCTGGGTGATCATGCCGGAAGGCGCGCGCATTCCGGCCACGATTGCCACGCTGGTGGGCGTGCTGCTGACCTTCACGCTGGGCGCGCTGCGCACACAATTCACCTGGTGGGTCTGGCATCCGGTCGGGTATGTCACCTGCTCGTCGTGGTCCATGAATAAATTGTGGGCCTGCTTGTTCATCGCCTGGGCGGTGAAGGCGCTGGTGACCCGCTATGGCGGCGCGAAGGCGTACCAATATGTCCTGCCGTTTTTTGTCGGCCTGGTGCTGGGTGAGTTTTGCGTCGGCAGTTTCTGGTGTACCCTCGGCGCCCTGCTTAAAATGCAAGTCTACCAGTTCTGGGGCTGACCATGCGCCGGACACTATGGCTCATCGCCGCCGTGGCGGGCATGCTGCTGACCGTGCTGGTGGTCGCACTCTGCAACCGGCCGCGCGTTGCAACGCTCGCGGCGCTGACCGGCGTGCAGAGCCTTGATTTGGACATGGCGCGCGTGCAGGCCGACGTGGCGGCCTTGACCCGCACACCCTCGCGGCTGACCGGCTCGCCGGGCGAACGCGCCGCCCGCACGCATATTCTCAGCACCTTGCAGGCGCTCGGCGCGCGCAGCATCACCCAGCAGGAATTCAGCGTGCCGGTGCCCGTCACGCGCATGGCCGCGCTCGAGGTGCGCCGCCCTGGCGCGCCGCCCGTCAGCGTGCCCGTCCATCCCTTGTGGCCCAATCTGGCGCGCACCTGCCAGACGCCACCCGCCGGCCTGACCGGCCTGCTGGTCTATGCCGGCGCCGGCAGTGAGGAGGAATTGCGCGGGAAACCCATTCGGGATGCCATCGTCGTGCTCGACTGGGATTCCGACCTGACCTGGCTGAGCGTGCCTGAATTCGGCGGTCGCGCCGTCGTCTTCCGCGGCGCGCGGCCCGCCTCGCGCACGCTGGCGCAACGCAAATACCTGACCGTGCCGGCCGACATTCCGCGCTATTACGTGGCCGCCGCCGATGTCGCTGCGCTGGACGCCCTGATGGTGCCCGGCGCCACTGCCCGCGTGCGTTGCGACGTCGCGTGGGAACAGACGACCACCGCCAATGTGCTGGCCAAACTGTGCGATGGCGCCACCAACGCCGCCGTCAACGACGCGGACCAGTTGCCGCTTGTGCTGCATGCCTATTATGACAGCATCAGCGTCGTGCCCGACTTGGCGCCCGGCGCGGAGCAAGCGTGCGGCGCGGCGGTCTTGCTCGAACTCGCGCGCCAGCTGGTCACGCAGCCGTCGCCGCGGCCCGTTTATGTGCTCTTCACCAGCGGCCATGGCCAGGCCCTCGCCGGCATCACCCACTTCGTCCAGGGCGTCCGCAACGGCGCCACCATCCGCCCCGGTCTGATGATCGGCCTGGATATTTCCTCATGCGCCAGCACCTTCGGCGTCTTCACCCTCGGCCAGTTCCGGCCGCAAAACGAAGCCTTCGTTACCCATAAATACAGCACGCTGGGCCGCGAATTGCTCAGCATGGCCCAACGCTGCGGCCAGCCGGCGGATACCAACACGCTGCTCTTGCCGTCGTTTGTCGATGGCATCAACTCCAGTTCCGGCCGCGGCTGGTGGACGTATTTCCCCTACATGAATCCGATGGAAGGCGAAGTGGCCAACCTGGCTGGCCTGCCCAGCATCACCTTCGCCACGGTCAACGACAACCGCTCGTATATCGACACGCCCGACGACACGCCCGCAAATCTCCGCCCCGATTTGCTCGCGCGCCAACTCACCACGGCGGGCGGCACGCAGGCCGGCCTGATGCGCCTCGTCGCCGCACTCACCCGCTGGCAGGGCCCGTTTCTCAGTTCGCCGGTCGACGACAATTGGTGCAGTGTCAGCGGCCGGGCCGTCTGGCTTGATCAGCAGCGCGACTATGCGCCCAATCAGCCGCTGGCCCAGGCCATGGTGTTTCTCAAGCAGGGTGACGGCGCCAAATATTTCTGCGGCACGCGCGGCATGGTGTCGGTCATGACGGATGCCCGCGGCCGGTTTGTCATTCCCGGCCTGCGCAAGTTGAACTTTCTGGATTTGAACGCCGCCGCAGCCACGCCGCCGCAGGGCGTGCTCGAAGCCTACGCCGCCGCCGCACCCGCGTTCCTGGCCGCCAACCCGGAAGCCGGCGCGCGCTACCAAGCCATGGCCGGCGGCGCCACCAATGCGCTCGTGGCCGACGGCGCCGTCCTGTTCGCACTCGACATGGCCCGCCCGGATGATTATCCCTGGGCCTTTCGCGCGCTGGGCGCCGAGGAACATATCAACTTGGTGCTGTTCCCTTGCGGCACCGTCACGCTCAGCGGCCTGACGGATCCGCGCAGCTATGTGCCGCTCTCCGACCTGCGCGTCATGGAAGCGGCCACCAAGAGCCCGCCCTTCCAATTCGGCACCAGCATGTCGGACTTGGCCGGGCGCGACCCGTCGGAGAATATCGCCACCGTCTGGACCCAGCCCACGCTGCGCATTCTCCTCACCGGCGGCGTCGGCTTCCAAGGCCGGCGCTTGATGCTGATCAACAACACGCCCGCCGCGCCCGAGGGCAAGGGCTTTGTCCTGGCCGAACTGAAAACGCTGCCATCGATGGTGCTGCAATGCGCCCGCGACATGTGGAACATTGACGCCAGCCGCATGCAAAAGCTGACCCGCAACGGGGTCAACAATCCGCGGGTGAGCGCCCACCACGCCGAGGCGGCGGCCCTGCTAAGCGATGCCGCCGCGGCCTTGGCCCGCCTTGATTACGCCGGCTACCGCGTCGCCGCCGAGCGCGGCTGGGCGATCGAAGGCCAGGCGTACTCCGAGACCATCGGCATGGTTAACAACATGATTCACGGCGTCCTGTTCTACCTGGCGCTGCTGCTGCCCTTGTCCTATTGTGTCGAACGCCTGCTGATCGCGTCGGAAACAATCATGCGGCGCATCAACTGGATCGGCGCCATTTTCGCCACCAGTTTCGGCATCCTGGCGCTGGTGCATCCGGCCTTTCGTTTCACCCTGACGCCCTTGCTGGTGCTGCTGGCATTTATCATCTGTGCGATGGTCATCACCGTCGGCGTGCTGATCGTCGGCCGCGTGGATGCGCTGCTGCAGGCACGCAAGCAGGCGGCCGGCGGACGCCATGACGACCAATATCGCCGCGCCGGCGTGGCCGTGCGCGCCCTCGACTTGGGCATGTCCAACATCCGCCGCCGGCCCCAGCGCGGCCTGCTCACCGGGCTGACCGTCGTGGTGGTCACGTTCATTCTGCTGTCATTCACCTCGCTCGTGCCGGTCGTCAGCATCTCGCGCCTTGCCCATCCGCGCGGCGTGCCCGCTTATGTCGGCCTGCTCAGCCGCGACCGGGGTTGGAACGCGCTGCCCGAGCCGCTGTGCGACTCGCTCCGCCGCACCTATGCCGGCATGACCGGTGCAGTTGTCGCCGCGCGCGCCTGGTTCTACTCCGACGCCGTCGGCCAGTTTAGCGTGATCGACTTGGGCGCCGTCGGCACTGAACGCCGCACCATGGTCAACGCCCTCGCCTGCATGGAGCCCGGCGATGCGCGCATCACCAGTGTGACCAACACGCTGGTTGCCGGCCGCTGGTTCACGTCGCCCGACGAGGCGGCCATCATCCTCTCGCGCCACACCGCCGCCCAGCTTGGTTATTCCATCTATGACATCGGCCGCGTGGTGCGCGTGTTCAGTAAAGAATTGCCCTTGATCGGCATTGTGGACGGCCCCGCCTTTGACCGCGTTCGCGACCTCGACGGCGAGCCACTCACGCCGGTCAACATGGTCATGCAGCAGGCCTCGCGCGCCCAACGCGCGCAAGCCGGCCAGGGCGCGCAGCGCGCCGACACGCTCGACGATTATGTCCATTATGCCATGGATCAAATTGCCATTGTGCCGTTCTGGTATGGCGCCGAATTGCGCGCTACCGTGCGCAGCATCGCCATTCGCCTGCCGGCCGGCGCCGACGTGGATGGCGAAGCCGCCGGCTATGCCCGCCGCGCCAACCTCACCATTCTCGGCGCCGACGGCGCGGCCGTCACCCTGTATGCCGCGCTCAACACCAGCCAGCTCAGCGCCGCATGGCAGATTGTCGTCCCGATCCTGCTCGCCACCGTCATGATCCTGGGCACGATGATGGGCTCGGTCTACGAACGCCGCGGTGAGATCGCGGTCTATAATTCAGTCGGCCTCTCGCCCACCAATGTCGCCGCGCTCTTCGTCGCCGAAGCCGCCGTCTATGCCGTCGTCGGCGCCGGCGTGGGCTATTTGCTCGGGCAAAGCGTCGCCAAACTGCTGCACCTCACCGGCTGGCTGCCCGGCCTGACCTTGAACTACACCGCCGGCAGCGCCATTCTTGTGACCGTGCTGACCATGCTGATCGTGCTGGTCTCGGCTCTGTACCCCGCGCGCCAAGCCTTCATGGCCGCCATGCCGGATGTCGAAAAAGAAGTTGATGCACAGGCGGTGCAGCTCGGTGATGCGCAAGACGCCCTCTGCATCTGGCTGCCCTTCGTGGCCACGCCCGGACATATTCTGGCGATGCAAGCGTATCTGGCCGAGTTCCTCGACAGCGTCCAGGGCGTCACCATCGGCCAACTGGCCGTTGACAATCTGGCCGCGTCCGTGGCCGCGTTCGGCGGCAAATCCGCACCCACCCTGGCGTTTCGCGCCTGGCTCTCGCCCTTCGACTTGGGCGTCAGTCACGATGCCGAATTGTCTATCCTCTGGCGCGCGGAACACGGCGTCTACCAGTACCATCTGTCTGCCACGCGTTACAGCGGCGACCGCCAGAACTGGCGCCGGCTTACCCCGCGCTTCGTCCAACTCATCCGCAAACAATTGCTGATGTGGCGCATTCTCGGCCCGGACGACCAGCGCGCCTACGAGGACGCCGGCAGTCGCATGTTCAACCCGGAGCACGGTTCCGCATGAGCGCCACCACCCCGCCGCCCGCACCCGAATTCGAACCGCTCGAACACGGCCCGTTCGTTGACGGTTTTTCCAGGCGCACCGTCGTCGGCGCCCTCTTTGTCGCCCTGGTGATGATGCCCGGCGCAATTTACATGGGCTTGGTCGCCGGCCAGTCGCTCGGCTCGGCCGCCGAGTGGGTCACGATCATCTTGTTCGCCGAACTGGCCCGCCGCAGCTTCACCCAGCTCTCGCGCCAGGAAGTGTACGTGCTCTTCTACGTCGCCTCCGGCATCGCCGCCGCCACCGTCGCGCACCTGGCCTTGTCCGGCGGCCCGTTCGCCCTCGCCATTTGGAATCAATACTTGCTGCAATCGCCGGAAACCAGCGCGATTGCCAATGCCATTCCCGATTGGGTTGTCCCGGCCGCGACCTCGCCCGCCATTCTCACGCGCAATCTGGCGCACAGCGATTGGTGGTGGTGCAAGACGACCGGCATGCTCTCGCCCCTGGTCTTGATCTGCTGCGCCTACGTGCTCGGCCGCTTGGGCTATTTCGGGCTGGGCTATCTTATGTTCCGGCTGACCTCCGATCGCGAACGGCTGCCCTTCCCCATGGCGCCCATCGGCGCGGAAGGCGCAACCGCACTGGCCGAATCAACCGAGCGCCAGACCGGCACCGCCGCGCCCCCGCCGTCATGGCGCCGCAAAGTCTTCAGCGTTGGCGCCACCCTGGGCATCGTCTTCGGCTGCGTCTATGTCATGCTGCCGGTCATCAGCGGGCTGTTCCTCAGCAAGCCGATCATCATCTTCCCCATTCCCTTCGTCGATTTCACCGCGCGCATCGAGCGCCTGCTGCCCGGCAGTCTGGTCTCGCTCAGCTTCGACGCCACCCTCTTCCTGGCCGGCATGATCCTGCCGTTCCGCATGGTCGTCGGCACCTTTTGCGCCATGATCGCCACCACCGTGATTGCCAACCCGCTGCTCGTGCGCGCCGGCGTCTTCCGCCACTGGCAGCCCGGCAATACCTTGCTGGTCAACCAAATGGTGATGGGCTTCGATTTCTGGATGAGCGTCTCGATCGGCCTGGCCATCGCCGTGCTGCTGATCGGCATCTGGGCCGTTGTGCGCGCCGTCACGCGCCGCCGCGCCCAGCGCAGCCCGTCGGACTTGTCGGACAGGTCGGACCCGTCGGACGCTGGCCGCTGCGCCTCCCGCGCCCGCGGCGATTTCCCAGCCTGGCTCGCCCTGCTGCTCTTCATCATCTCCGCCGCCTGCCTGTGCCTGATCTGCAAACGCCTGGTGCCCGGCTTCCCCCTCTGGATTGTGCTGCTCTTCGGCTTCATCTGGACCCCGCTCAATTCGTATATCTCCGCGCGCCTGATCGGCATCACCGGCCAAGGCCTCAACACGCCCTTCCTCAAGGAAACCGCGTTCATCACCAGCGGCTACAAGGGCATTGATATCTGGTTCGCGCCCATTCCCATGGCCGACTATGGCCCCGCCGCGCAACGCTTCCGCGAACTCGAACTGACCCGCACCAAGTTCACCTCGGTGATCAAGGCCGAATTGCTGATGCTGCCGATCGTCTGGATCAGCAGCTTCATCTTCTGGTGGTTTTTCTGGCACATGCAGCAGATTCCGTCGAGCGCCTTTCCGTACGCCGCGCGCATCTGGCCGATCGCCGCGCGCCAGGCCTATCTGATTTTCACCGCCAACAGCACGGCCCAGCCGCTGCTGCTCGACGCCTTGCGCCCCGAAGTGATCGGCGGCGCCGCCGGCGTGGGCCTCGCGCTGTACGCCGGCATGGGCGTCTTGGGCCTGCCAATCCAGTTCTTTTACGGCATGCTCGCCGGCGTCTGCGCGCCCACGCACGTGGCTATCAACCTGATGATCGGCGCGCTGCTCGGTCGCTATGTCTTCCAGCGCAAGTTCGGCGAACAGCGCTGGACGCGCTATGTCCCCGTCGTCGCGGCCGGCTTTTCGTGCGGCATGGGCTTGGCGGCCATGGCGGCCGTCGCCATTTCCCTGATCGTGAATTGCGTCAAAGAGCTGCCGTATTAACAATATGTCCCATAGGTCCCATACGTCCTCTTCCGGCATCTTCGCCGACCACGCCCCGCGCACCGTCGTGCTGCCATGGCGCCGCACCTTCGGCATGTGCCTCGCCAATGTCCGGCATCGCCGCGGCCGCGCTGCCCTGACCTTTGTCTGCATTGCCGTCGTCGTCGCCTTCTTCGCCTCGTCCATGGCAACCCAGCACCTGCTGTCCTCGCTGCGCCAGTCGGCCGATGTGCATGTCGCGGCCGTCCTCGAACGCGCCAACATGGCGGCCCATGATGCCGCCGCCACCGCGCGCCAACATGACCAGCAGGTCTGGCTGCTGGCGCTCTCGGCCATCCTCTGCCTGGTCGGCATTACCAACACCATCTTGATGAGCGTCACGGAACGCGTGCGCGAAATCGGCACGCTCAAGTGCTTGGGCGCGCTCGATCGTTTTATCGTGCGCCTGTTTCTTATTGAAAACACCTGCCTCGGTTGCGTGGCCAGTGCGCTGGGCGCCTTGCTGGGCTTCGCCCTGGCTGTCTTTCAAACCGGGATGATGACCGAATTCTCCGTGCTGACGTTCGGCGCCTGCGCGCACGCCCTGGCCTACAGCGGCCCGCGCGCCTTCGTCCTCGGCACGCTCCTGACTTTATTGGCCTCCCTCTATCCCACCTGCATCGCCGCGCGCATGCGACCGGTCGATGCCATGCGAGCTGATCTATGACCACCCGCCGTGAAATTGTCCGCACTCAAACCGTCCGTAAAACATATGTCATGGGCGAAGAAACCGTGCATGCACTGCGCGGCATCAGCATGACCATCTTCGCCGGCGAATACATCAGCATCATGGGCCCGTCCGGCTCCGGCAAGAGCACATTTTTCAACATGGTCGGCGGCCTCGACAAGCCCACCACCGGCGAAGTTTACATTGACGAAGTCGACATTGCCCAGCTCGACCCGTTCGAACTGGCCTGGCTGCGTTGCCGCAAGATTGGCTACATTTTCCAAACGTTCAACTTGATTCCGGTCATGACCGCGCTCGAGAACGTGACCCTGCCGATGGTCTTCGCCGGCACGGATCCCGACGAGGCGCGCGAAAAAGGCGCCGCGCTGCTGGCCCTCGTCAGCCTCGGCCAGCGCCTGAATCACAAGCCCGCCCAGATGTCCGGCGGACAGCAACAGCGCGTCGCCATCGCACGCGCCCTGGCCAACGACCCGGCCATCATTCTGGCCGACGAGCCAACCGGCAATCTCGATCTCAAGACCGGCCACGAGGTCATTGAATTGCTCAAGCGCCTCAAGGAGGAGCGCGGCGTGACCATCATCACTGCAACGCACGACATGAAAATGCTGGACGCCAGCGACCGCGTCGTCTGGATAACCGACGGCCAGGTCTCCCGCATTCAGTCGCGCGACGAGCTCGACATCAAGGTCGGCTCGATTGACGGCCTGCAGGAAGCATGACATGCCGCACGTGAACCGGATCCGAATATTGTTGTTGTGCGGGCTGGCCGCCCTGTGCGCAAGGGGTTTCGCGCAGGCAGGCATTGACACGGTCTGGGATGGCATGGCGCACTATGCCGCCACCATCGTGGCTACCCAAGGCACCACCGAATGCAAGCGCTACTCGCGCGCCGAGGGCGTCATGCGCCCGGCTTTGTTCATGCATCCCAACGTCGAGAGCCCCGCGCACATGCAGTTCGCGGTGCAGTTGCCGACGTGCGTGCCCGGTGAACGGCTCGTGCTGGCCGGGTATGCCGGCCTGTCGGACGGCATTGGTGACCGGCCCATTGACGGCGTCGGCCTGGGCATCGCCGTCAACGGCCAGCGCCTGCTGCATCAAGCGGTGCGCACGTCATCATGGGTGCCCGTCTGCGTTGATCTGGCGCCGTGGGCCGGGCAGCGCATCACGTTGACGTTGTCCGCCAATGACGGCGGCGCGGGCAATCTCAACGCAGATTGGGCCTTGTTCGGCGAGCCGCGCATCCTCCGCCTGCGCGGTAATGAATTCTCCAACAATGTCACGCGTGTCCTGGCCGGCGGCCTGCTGCTGGACATCACCGGCGGAGTGGCTGGCGCGACCGTGCAATTGGCGCCGCTGGCCGCCGACCGCACGGCGGCCGGCCCGTCACTAGTCATGCCGCTTGCCATCGCGGCCGGCGCGTGGTACATCGATTTTGATTTTAGCTACCTCACCAATGCCGACACCGTGCTCATCGCCATGTCGAACGCATGGCTGCGCGCCGCGCGCGTCGCGCCGCTGCCATCCGCGTGCGAGCTGGTCGCGTTCGGCCCTGATCGCAGTGCCCTTTTTGCCGGCGAGCCCTACGCGCTGTGCGCCACGGTGAAAAATACCGGCAAGGGCCTCGCCCGCAACCTCCGCCTCGTCTGCAACACACTTACCCAAACCGTTGCACGCATCAATCCCGGCCAGCAAGTCGTCGTGGCGTGGCCCATGCCGGCACACGATCCCGCCGGCGAACGGAACCTTCTACAATCGACATTAAATGTCGTTTGGCCGCCCGATTCCGCCGGCCCACCGCGGTTCCGGCGACTCGGACAGAAGCGTAGTTTAAAAGGCGATGTGCATGTCAGTAACAACAGGATAGCATGGTTG
>Ga0247841_10002062_pt1 | contig 41732 bp, 27 predicted proteins | sample LaCruzMarch2015__2_FD_192410 | JGI IMG/M metagenome (GOLD analysis project Ga0247841, IMG submission 192410) | Freshwater microbial communities from meromictic Lake La Cruz, Castile-La Mancha, Spain - LaCruzMarch2015_18m | ecosystem: Environmental > Aquatic > Freshwater > Lake | place: Spain...
TCTAAAGCACTGGTAGTCAAGATAAAGAAGATTGGTCTTGACAAGAAGAATATCCCCTAAAAACATTAAAGTGTCAACTCAAATCAGGAAACATCAAATTTGAATAGAAAAAGTTTAATCGTTGGAATTCTCTGTTTTTAAAATGGCTGAATTAAGTTGTTTGACTAATCGACAAGCGGTTGCTTATGCTTCTGGATTAAGAATTAGAAAATGGCTTTTATCAAAAGGTCGGGTTCCAGGCGAAAAGTAGAGCCAATGCCTTCAAAGAAATGATGCTCCCTGATCAAATGGATGTTGAGGGCAGTCCAGCGGACAGAAAGATTATTTGTTTTATTAAAGAGAGTCGTGACAGTTTTGCGGTAAATGCCGGGATGGCTGAAGGGACAAGGCAGTTTGCCACGGGTGACTTCGGATTCCACTTCATAAATATCGTCGATGGTTACAGCGCCCATGAAACTCTCAAAAGAGTTTTTGGTGAAATATTCCAGACGGTCTGCCACTTCCTCGGGAGTTTTACCCAAGGCAGCCAGAGCTTGTTCATCCATCTCAATGATTTCGTGATAATGCCTTTGGTCAGTTCCCAAAAAACCACTCAGGGTAATCACACCGGGTTGCATTTTCTGAGTAATTTTATTTTCTTGCGGAGTCTGTTTCATAATAACCTCAATTAACCAAAGCTGTCAAAGTAAATCTTGTCTGCCGGTACACCCAAAACCAGCAATTCCTGCTTAGCTGCGTCCAGCATACCCGGACTTCCACACATATACGCTTCCGTATTTTTGGGGTCGCGCAATACTTCTTTGATATACGGAATGATGTAGCCAGACCTTCCGCACCATTTGTCTTCAGGTTCACATTTGGAAAGCACGGGTATATATTTGAAATCGGGAAAAACCTGTTCAAAATTCACAAATTGGTCGGTCAGATAAAGGTCTTTACCCGTGCGCGCTCCAAAGAAATAGGTCATCTTGCGGTTGGTTCCGACCACTTGCAAGTGCTCCAGCATGGATTTAATGGGCGCTTTACCGCTACCGCCGGCGATAAAAATCATATCTGCATCAGTTTCGTGAATAAAGAAATCGCCATAAGGACCGGTCATAATTACTTCGTCGCCTGCTTTAAGAAATTTATGTACCCAAGTGGTACAAAGTCCTTCCGGAACAAGTCTGATAATCAATTGAACAAGATTGTCGTCTTCGGGTTTGGAAGAAATCGAATATGCCCTAATGGTTTTTTGCTTAACTTTGGCATAAGGTGGAGTCTCAATCTGGACATACTGTCCTGCTTTGAAATCAATCTTGTCGGGTTCCATGAGCTTGAAGACAACGCCTTTGATGTCATAAGTATAATCTATGATTTCAGACACAACTGTTCTATACCTGCGGATATTAAAAATAGCTTCAGGAATATTGATATTAATGTCCGTCTTGACTTTAACCTGACAAGCAAGCCGGATATTGTCCTGCTGTTCTTTAGCCGATAACAGCGGTTTTTCGGTTGGCAGAAGCGGTCCTCCACCCTCCAGAACCTTGCATTTACAAGCTCCGCAACTTCCTCTTCCCCCGCAGGCGGAAGCCAGATAAATCTGTTGGTCAGAAAGGGATGCTAAAAGAGTGTTGCCGCCCTTTACGGTTACATCACGTTTGTCATTGATATTTATCTTGCAATCGCCATAAGAGTTTAAATACTTCTGCGCTATGACAAGTATAATTGCCAACACAACACTGATTGCGCAGGTTGAAAGGATGTCTCTTAAAATCTGAAATGCCATAGTTTAATTATGCCTATTGCACATTGACAATTCCGGAAAAACCGACGAAAGCCAATGCCATAATACCCGTGACAATTAGGCTGATGCCTGCTCCTTGCAGTCCCGTGGGCACAAATCTCTCTTTAATTTTGGTGCGGATGCCTGCCAGCATCAAAATCGCCATCATCCAGCCAAAACCGCTGCCGGCGGCATAAGCTATGGTTTGGATAAAATTGTAATTTCTGATAATCATAAACAGTGCTACGCCAAAAATGGCGCAGTTGACGGTTATTAAAGGCAGAAAAATACCCAAAGTGTAATACAGGGCTGGCGCAAACCTCTCAATCAGGAGCTCCAGAAGCTGGACTGTGGCAGCTATTACAATGATAAAAATGATGTATTGCAAATAAATAATTCCCAACGGGACTAAGAGAAAATAGTAAACCAACCAGTTTAAGGCGCAGGTCAAAGTGAGCACAAAAACTACTGCAATGCCAAGTCCGAAAGCAGATTCCACTTCTCTGGAAACCGAAAGATAGGAGCACATTCCCAGAAAATTGGTCAAGAGCACATTGCTGGTAAAAATGGCAGCCCAGAACAGAATAAATGGATTTATATGCATTACGCTGCTCCTAACCCGTTTTCAATTTGTAATACTTATTATTAATCAGCCAAATCATGGCAGCTAAAAGGAAAAAGGCACTGGGTGCCATCACCATGATTGACCATTTTGTCCACCAACTGCCCAGAATCTGAATGCCAAATAATGAACCAAAACCAAAAAGTTCTCGAATGGATGCCAGGGTCAGTAAAACCAAAGTATAACCCAACCCAGCACCCAAACCGTCAATCATTGAATCCACAGGTGCATTTTTTGCCGCAAAAGCTTCTGCCCTGCCCATTAAAATACAATTGGTGATAATCAACCCTACATAGGGTCCGAGCTGTTTGCTGACATCAGGCAGAGTAGCTCTGAGATAAATATCAACGATAATTACATAAGCTCCGATAATCAGAGTCTGCACCATCATCCGCACACTTCGGGGAGTATAATTCCTGATTGCAGAAATTGTAAGATTGGAAAATATCAATGAGAATGTAACCCCCAACCCCATTATCAGGCTGTTCATCATCAGATTTGTCACAGCCAGAGATGAGCAGATACCCAGAATTTGTCTCCAGACTGAATTCTCTTTCAAAGCGCTGGTCAGAAATATATCTTTTTTAGTCATAGACTACTCACTTGGTTTTCAGTCCAAAATCATTGCTCAATTCAATAGCAGAAGCCTGAATTATTTTGAGCACGCTTGAACTTGTAATTGTAGCGCCGGTGATTTGTTTGATTTGTGTTTCGGTGGGTTGAGCTTCTTCAGGTATCAAAGTGTAGTTTGAAATTGTGTTATTCACAATCAGGGGCTTGCCGGCAAACTGAGCTTTGAACCAGGATTCCTCCACTCTGGCACCCAATCCGGGAGTTTCCATCTGGTCATAGATAACAAAATTGATAATATTCTTGAAGTCCGGCGTTACAGCCAATAGTCCATGCATGGTTCCCCATAACCCGCTGCCCGTAACGTCAAAGCAGAAACCTAAAACTTTGCCTTTTTCAGCGGATGCTACATAGAACTTGGGATTTACGGCAATACCGGTTACTTTGGCTAGGTTTTTTTCTGAGATAAACCTCTGATAATTGTCATTAAGACTAGTAATATTAGCGAGTTTTTCTTTGTTCACATTAGTCGTTACAGCCAGGGTATCAGCAAAAAGTGAAAGAATCTGCATCTGATAAGTTTGCTTTTTATTGGTTTCAATGCCTTTTTCGGTGGAACGGTACAATATGGAAAGCACTCCCACAAATACGACAGTTACTATGAGCATAAACAAAACAGGATAGATGGAGCTGTCGAGGAAACTGGTTTTTTCCTTGCTCATACCTTAACCGCTGCAGGCTTTTTATTGATAAATTGGTCTATCAAATACTCGATGATGGGCATAAAAGCATTGGTCAAAAGTATAGCAAACATCATACCTTCAAAAAACAGAGAAAAACGTCTGATAAACACTGTCAGGAATCCAATCAGAATGCCGTAAATCCAGATGGCAACTTTGCCCTTTGCTTGTGAAACGGGGTCGGTAGTCATAAAGACAACTCCAAACATCGCTCCGCCTGTAACAATATTAAACAGAGGACTTTGATGCGGAAAGAAAATCCAATTACAGGCGAGCAGACTGAGAGTTGTAGCTACCATTGGCTGCCACTTTGCCGTCTTGGTCAAAATTAAATATATGCCTGCCAGCAGGATAAGAAATGCGCTGGTCTCTCCGACACTGCCCGGAATAAAACCCAGAAAGGCATTCATAAAAGAGAAATCAGTAGTTCCAGAATGGCGTATCTGCCCCAAAATCGTCGCAGAAGTGCGCATGGCAGGTTCAGCCGTCCAGCGGATTAACCCACCCGGAAAATCGTTGACTGTATATGAATTTAACCAGGTAACAGTCATTTGCTGCGGAAAAGAGATATAGATAAATGTCCTGCCTACGATAGCAGGATTAAAGACATTCAGACCAAATCCACCAAATACCATCTTGCCAAATAAGATAGCTATGATTGCTCCTACCGCTGCTATCCAGAATGGAATAGTCGGAGGAAGGGTCATAGCCAGCAAAGTTCCTGTCACAAATACTGCCATGGAGACTTTGCCGTTCTTTTTATTCCTGACGAAAAGATATTCTGTGAGATAAGCCATTAGATTGGAGACAAGCACCACAAATAAAACCCGCCAGCCGAAAAGGTAAATACTAAACAGCAGGACAGGTAAAAGCGCATAGAGCACTCTATTCATAATGGCTTGTTTGAGTATATTTTTTAGCATTATCTCCCCGAAACAGATTCAGATTTATATACTGTCTTTGAGGTTTGGCTTTTTGTCAATTGAAATGTGCTAAAGGTTATTTGACGACAATATCAGCCGATTTCTTACCCATCTTGTTACATGCTGTGGTTACGGTTATCTTGTCTCCGGCTTTGACATCAATCAGTTTGTAATAAAATGTTCCGCCGCTTTCTGCTTCCTGGCTGAAGTTGTTCTGGATTATAACGTCTTTCTTGTTAAGCTGGACTTTGATTTGATCTATGTAATGACTGGCAGGGGCGCTACTTTTATGTACAAAAGAGACAATCAGGTTTTTCTTTTCCTTGTCATAAGTCGCATTTACCAGGCTGGCAGGATGCGCAGACGCAACCGTCATTCCCAAAAATAATATAATAAGGGTCAAAAGTATGCACTTTTTCACTTCTACCTCCTATAGGCTCTGCTACAAAATATAAGCAATTATTTCAACGATGCAAACACTTCTTGACGAAATAAGTGTTTCACCCGAAAAGCAATCACGATACTAATTATAGTTTGAAACATGCTTAGCAGGAGATTTACAGATGCAGATTGACTTGATTATTGACAACATAAAGGAACTCGTGGCGGTTTCTGTGCGAGGCACTCCGCTTTTTGGCAAACAGATGCACAATATCGATATTCTTTCACATCAAGCCATCGCCATAAACAAAGGTCGCTTTTTGCAAATCGGCTCTCCTGAAGAAATAAATGCATTCTATCAAGCTGACACACATATTGATGCAAAAGGGAAAGTCGTCACTCCCGGTTTTGTTGACCCGCACACTCATCCCATCTTTATGCACACCCGTGAAAATGAATTTGAAATGCGGATTATGGGCAAAAGCTATGTGGAGATTTCGCAAGCCGGAGGTGGAATCCGTTCGACCCTTAAAACAACCGGAAACGCTTCTGAATCAGAGCTTTACGCATTGGCAAAACTCCGCATCGAAAAGATGATTACACAGGGCACAACCACTCTGGAAGCCAAAAGCGGATATGGGTTGACCACTGAAAGCGAGCTTAAACAGCTCAGAGTGATAAAACAGTTAGCTGACACGATGCCGGTAGATATCGTTCCCACTTTTATGGGAGCGCATGAATTTCCTGAAGAGTATAAACAAAACCACGCTGCCTATATCGATATTCTCTGCCATGAAATGCTTCCGGCTGTATCTGAACAAGGCATTGCCCGGTATTGTGACATTTTTACCGAAGCGCATGTTTATTCGATTGCAGAAAGCAGAAAAGTTTTGTCCAGAGCCAAAGAACTGGGGTTGAAGCTCAAAATGCACGCCGATGAAATTGAGCCTATGGGTGGCGCAGAACTTGCCTCAGAGCTAAATTGCATTTCCGCAGACCATTTGGGCAAGACTTCTGCCCAAGGAATCGAAGCCATGCAAAAAGCAGGAGTGATTCCGGTTCTTTTGCCAGCCACGCTTTTCTCTCTGGGCAGTAAAACCTACGCCCCTGCCCGTGAGATGATAAATGCCGGATTACCCGTGGCTCTTGCCACAGATTACAATCCCGGTAGCTGTAATTGTGATTCCATGTCTTTGGTGATAACTCTTGCCTGTTTGGTGATGAAAATGACGCCGGCTGAAGCAATTGCGGCTGCCACCATTAACGCTGCAGCCGCTATCAATCTTGAGGACGAAGTCGGCTCTGTCACAGTAGGCAAAAAAGCTGATTTATTGATTTGGGATATTCCCTCCTATAAGTTTATTCCCTACCACTTTGGCAGCTCTTATCTGGAGACTGTCATCAAAGCGGGTAAAGTCTTCAAATAAAGTGATACAGTGATTAGGTGATTAAGTGGAAAGAAATGCTCTCTGCGTCTTTGCTTCTCTGCGTCTTTGCGTTAAATAAAGAGAAACCAGAAATGGAAAATCCAGTAATATATGAATAATTCAACTGATAAATACTCCTTCGAAATCGTGGAAACGATTGCCACCACCAAGGATTATACTGTTCGAAAAGCACTCCGGCTGCCAATCAATGATATTGTGATGATAAAATCCCTCAACCCCGGTCGTGACCGTGATGAAGAAGTGCGAGAGAATTTCCTCACTAATGCCAAAACCATGCAGGCAATGGAGCATCCCAATCTCCGCCAAGTCTTGCAAATCATTGAGGAAGGCAGAAATATCTATGTCGTGGAAGAGTATTTGCCGGGGCAGACCTTAACTGAGTTTTTCAAATCATCTGCCCGGATTATCAGCATAAATGATGCGCTCAACTATTTTAACCAACTCTTGGAAGCCGTAAAATATGCTCATATCAAAGGCAATATCCACGGTCAGATAAATCCCGGCTATATCTATTTGACAGACGATAAGCGGGTAGTTCTGGACGGATTTGGCAAACCCGCCATCTCGTGGGTTAGGATAGAAGCCACCAATCTGCACAACCATCCTATCTATTTCCTTGCTCCGGAACAGCTTAACTCCAATCATAAGTTCATAACTTCCGATATATATTCTTTGGGAGTCATTCTCTATCAGTTGCTTACAAACCGCCTGCCCTGGAATATCTCAGATGCCACCAATCCCATGGTTTCCAAAGAGAAAAGCCTCTCACAGATGATTCTTGACCCATCTTTGTTTAATCAACAAATCCCGTTCTGGCTGTTTACCGTCATCAGAAAAGCCATGCAGACCGTGAGTATGAAACGTTTCCAAAGCATCTACGATTTTATCACAGCCCTGAAAGAAGAAAAGGAGATTTCATCCATACCGGCATATACTCCGCCGGTTCAAACAGTTATCCCACTCGAACCAACTGTGACAGTAGAGCAGAACGCTGATTCTGCTCAATTGAACCAAAACAACATGGATTCCTGCCTTCGCAGGAATGACGGTGAGGTAGAGCAGAACGCTGATTCTGCTCAAACGATACCTTCTGTTTCTGAACCGGCACCTTCGGAACCGGAGCACAGACAGGTTTTGATAGAAGATATTGAAGAAGTAGTTGCAGAGCCTCCCGTTGCGGAAATCCCAGTGGAAGAACTGGAAAAGGTAGAACCTGCCAAGTCTTTGCCGGATGTAACAGAGGAAACGATAGATTTCACAGCTTGGCTGGAAGAGGAACCTATCGAAGAATATACAGACCTTCCGGAATCTGTTCCCGATGTTTTCCAACACGAAGTTTACACTCCAAACAAGCCTGTAGTTCCCGAGCCTGATAAGCCTGCAGAATTACTTTATGGCAGAAGGGATTCAGATAAAGAAGACTTGGCAAAACATACTTTGCCCGCTCCCGAGCCTGTTATTGTAGATTCGTCAATTTTGACGAATAATCAGCAAAGTAGTGCAGCTTTACAAAGCTGCGACAAAGCTGATGTAGGATTGGAATCCTACACTACAGACGATGCAATCCTGCCGAGTATTCAAAAACCCGACAAGAATGTTGTGTCCACACCCGAACCATCGATTCCTTTTAGTGTTATACCGTCGGCGACAGCTTCAACCGTCACTCCCAGGAAAGCCGCTTCCTCTGAGCCTGAGCCTGATTATGTCAAAGAAATCAAACCGCTGAGCAAGACCTTCAAAGTTATTGCTTTAGTCTGTATTCTTGTTGTTGTTATCACAGTTGGCAAATACTATTACCAAAGTAAGAAGATAGGATTTGACAAGGCGGTAGAGGATACTACTGAAGTTGCAACGGCTGATGAAGACCCACCACCCAAGATTAAAAACGAGCGCTTGACACTGGTTTCCGTGAAAGGCGGAAAGTTTGTGATGGGCAGTATGGGTGGAGATGCTTTGCCGGATGAGTTCCCCATCTTTGAGACAAATGTTCCTGATTTCTATATCAGTAAGTATGAAATCACCCAAAAAGAATGGCTGATGGTGTATGGCACCAATCCTGCCGGCTCGATTGATAACCGCAGACCGATTGAGAATATCTCCTTTTTTGACGCTGTGGAATTTTGCAATGCCAAGAGTGAACTGGACGGCTATATCTCCTGTTATGATTTCAGAGATGGAGATATTCTTTGTGATTTCAGGGCAAATGGTTACAGACTGCCGACTGAGGCAGAATGGGAATTTGCTGCCAAAAGCGGTATTACAGATAATCAAATGCCCTATGCCGGCGGAAATGAAGCTGACCTGGTCGCCTGGTTTTCTGATAACAGCGAAGGCTACACTCATCCTGCGGGACAAAAACAAGCCAATACATTTGGTCTGTTTGATATGAGCGGAAACGTCTGGGAATGGTGTTGGAACCTCTATGCACCCTATAGTGACAAGACATCTCAGGTTTTGGAAGGTCCACCTGCCGGAACAGAAAGAGTCCTGCGTGGAGGTAGTTTCAGTGATTTCCAGACTGACTTGAGAGTGACCAGACGCCATCACCTGAAACCCTGGACCAAAGCCAACAATATCGGCTTCCGGGTGGTCAGGTCATTGTAATAAGCCTTCTTTCTGTCATAGCGGCAATACAATATCATCACATCATCAAGCCGAAAACCGGCTTTATCTCTAGATCATAAAAAGCTCAGGATACCTATAAGATTACTCCGAATCCGTTGCGATGATTTTAAAAAACTTATGAGCAGCGGTCTGGTTGTTCAAAACCGCCATGGGATTGGTTGTAGACAGAATATATGAAGCAGTACCGACGGTAAAATCAGGCATCTCACCCGCATAGATTTTATAAGTGATGAGATTGGTTTCGGGATAGGAATTACCATTCAATCCACCTTCCGTGACATCATCCCAATTCAGATTTAAGTTATCGTCGGAGGTGTGTGATATCGCAACTCTGGTAGGTGCATAGGGCGGGATATTATCCACCGAGTAACCCGTATGGGAATCCGATTGCCATACGCCTGCCGGTCCATAATACATGACCATATAGGTTTCTGCGTGCGTTCCGGTGGAGGATGAATCCTGAATTGTGGAAACCACGCATTCATAATCAGTGAAAGTCACAGCCGGCTGTTGGGTTAGATAGGTCCAGGTGCGGGTTCCATCCACCCAACAGATGGTTTGGTTTTGTGCAATCAATTCCGGATTTATCTGAGCGGGGTCTGTCACATACATAGCAGTTTCTGAACGGGCTGCTCCCAGCCTGTAAACAAGGTAGGCGGCTCCATACACAAAAGTTTCATCTATATCGCTTCTGTTCCAGCGCAAAGCCAGTTGATGCCCCTGGTCAAAAGCAACGTCAACTGCTCTGGTAATCACTGGTTTTAGAGTTCTGTAATAAGCTCCCACGTCTGCCCGGCTGCCGTCCTGATTCAGGGGATAACCCGGGTCACCTGTGTCGATACAGGGTGAATGGGGTTGCAGTCTCCAGTCGGCTGTGACTGCATTGAAACCGGAACCGGTACCTGTGGTGGGATTGATAAACAGCGGGTCGGTGGCAAAATTATTACTGTAATAATAGGAAGAAACATTGTGAGTTCCGCTATAGCCGTTCTGAATACAACTGTAACGGACACTGAGGGGTGTGGATGTGGTTTCATTATTAATCTGGTATCCGGTGTTTCCCCAGATGATGGAATTAATCACTAACAGGTTGGAGTCGTTGGTGATGCCGTCACTAATGTTGTTGATGATATCACAATTAGCGACGGCCATTGCTCCGCCACTGGAATACATTCCAGACATGTTATTATTGGCGATGACATTGTTATGAAAAGCTCCGGTACAACTCCCGAGCAGAACGGCTGTCCCGCTTCCTGCGGACGTATTGTTGACAATCAGGTTTTTGGTAAAACCATCCAGATTACAATTATTCAGACAAACAATATTGTAGCTGACTGCAGCGGTGTTGTTATTGATAGTATTGTTTCTGAACACAGGCGAACTATTGTTGATGCTAATGGCAGAACCATAGTTTGTCGCCATGTTATTTGAGATTGTGCAATTTTCCACAATTAAATCCGAGTTGTATATATTCATCCCAGCACCATTGGCTGCGGTGTTATCCCTGATATGGCAGGAACTTATCCTGACCTTGTCGGTATTGTAAATAGTGAAGGCGGATTCTATGCAATCTTCAATGGAGGCATAATTTATCAAGGTTGAATCATTTGAGATAGGATTTACATTAAAAATTACTATGCCATTCCAGGTCATTCCGGGCATAGAGAACTGACGGAAATGTACATAATTATCCTGTGTTCCATTTACCAAAAGCCTTCCATCCACATCAACATAAGCACCAGGGTACATGATAATATCTGTGCCTGCCTCCAAGGTCAGAGTATATCCGCCTGGAATAATCAGGTTGCCGTAGACGCCAATTGTAGTGGACGGCCAGGTGCCATATCCCAGCGTGTTTTCATAAGAGAGCAGAATATCGTCTAACCACCAGTCGTTAATATCGTTTGTGTCGCCCTGGAAAAAGAAAGCGATGCGGGTTGTGGCTGATTTGCCCAGTTCAAAGCTGAAGGGAACATTAACCAAAGTGGCGGGAATTGAAACGGATGAGGAATCCGCCCAGAGGGTTGTCCAGGTAGCTCCATCTGTGGAAATCTGCACTCCGATTTTGAAAGTGTTGGTGGTTGAAAAATCGCTCAGGGCATGGCGGAAACTGAGGCTCATATTATGCACCTGTCTCGTGTCAAACAAGGGTGAAATGAATCTGAATGTCCCTGTGTTGGCCGGAGTCCAGCCCAATTGCAATTCTCCGGGAGCAGCACCGCCGGCGTCATTTCCACTCACCACCAGCCAGTTGGCAACATCGGGTGATTTGGTCCAGCCGGCAGGGAAAGCCGGATAGGCAGAAAAATTCTCTTCGATCAGATTAACTGCGGCGCAAAGGGTGGCAGACAAGAAAAAGAAAAGTAAAAAAGCATATTTCATAATCATCTCCTTATAGAAGTTATGATATCTAACCGGTTAATTTAATGATTATCACATTGGTTGAATTGAATGCCGGTTACTAATAATGTCAAGCTTTTTATCTGTTAGCTGTATGTGTGATAAGGGCACTTGATGAATCATGTATTGTACATGTTGAAAAGAGGAGACTTACGCCTCCTCTTTCAATCATATCGACATTTCTTTGATTACTTAAGCAATATCATCTTGCGGGTCAGTTCCTTATTATTCCATTTCAGTCGGTAGTAATAGATACCGGAGCTGACGGCTAAACCGTTATTATCCAATCCATTCCAATCCATTGAGTGCTTACCTTTGGCATAATCTGCATTAATTAGCGTCCTGACTAATTGTCCTTTCAGGTTATAGATATTGAGGCTGGTCAGGCTTTTTTCCGGTAGGGCAAAGCTGATTTGGGTAGAGTTGGAGGGATTAAACGGATTGGGACTATTCTGATTCAAGGCAAAGATGACAGGGATATTGGGTTCATCCGGATTTGGTGTGAAAGCAAAAGTAATAACATTAGATGAGTCGCTAAAGGTCTCTTCCTGCCCATTAAAAATATACACAGCCTGCACAAATATCTGGTATGACCCATTCAAAGTCAGCACCCGGCTAAAGCTTTCCGTATTGGAAGTGTATTGAAAATTGAAAGAATTGCATCTGAAATACAGCTTGTAATGGTCGGGAATCAGATACCTATCCTTTTTAGCTTTGTTGTCTCTGATGCTCTTTGCAGTATCCTGACCCTCCACATCCCAGTTTAGATGGATGGTGTTTCCCTCAAAGGTATATTGAAGATTGATGGGAGCGCAAATTCTCTGGAGACTAAAATCATTATTGGCAGAAGTTTGCCCGCCTGTAACATTAACCACCAGAGAATCCAACGGGTCAATAAAATAATCCAGAACTGCATAAATCACATTTTGCCCCTGATAGGCAGTCATTTGGTAATTACCCTCCGCATCCGGATGACAAGGCACAACAGAATAACGCTGATATAAGCTAACCTGAGATACCAATTCCGGGTACATATCCAGATTAACATGACCGGTTATTATGCCCGGTGCGTGATGCATTATATTAATGGATAAGTCATCCACGATTATGGGAGCATCGTTTGTCCCGTCTGAAGAAGCAAACAAGATAAACGTTGCATATTCGGCAGAAATTGGAAAAGTATCCACATCATAAGTTATAGTTTGGGGTGTTGTGGTAAGACCGGAAGATGTCACTAAAGGCAGCAGGTTGGGGTCGTCTGGATACATGACCCCTAAAATAAGGTAAGCTTCGGGATTGGCATTATACCAGGTAAACTTGATTCTGGTCTTAATCAAATCAATATTCTGCACGGGATAAGTCATAATAAAACTATATACGCCGTTTCCCAAATTCATTTGCGCTTCGTGACCTGTGGTATGAATATATTGAGCAGGAGCCATAGTCACATTAAACATACTTTGAAGGACAGTGTAGATATTGCTTTCTTCAAAGCCGGTATTCAGAAACACTACCGGAACACCTACCAAAACGGACATCGCCATTAAACTATCATAAACACCTGTGATAGTCAGATGCAAACCCAAATCCACTGTATTGCCCTGTGCAAGAGTATTATCCAAAGCAACCTGAAAACTGAGAGACTGGGTTGAAACTGCGTCAATAGTGATGGTTTGGATTGCCGGAATTATTACCACTCCGGCAGGTGGAGTGAACGAGACTATCAGATTCTGTGCCGGCAATAAGGATAAATTATGCAGATTAAAAGTCACTTGCACAGTCTCACCCGGTTCCGGGAAATTGTTGTTGGCATCAGTAACGGCTAATGCATCATAACTAAATTGCAAAGCATGCACCACCAGTTCATACTGCAGGTCAAAATCATACTGTGAATTCTGAATATGCAGATTGAAATGAAGTATATGCAAATTGGGACAATTCTGGGCAATCTGAATTCCAAAGGGAGGATTAATGGTTGCTTGCTGGTTGTTGAACAGGGCTGGCAGACTTGCCTGATTCTGAAGTATCGTCACGTAAGGGTCTGTCGAAGTCAAAGTTACCTGAGAGTCCATAATGGAGCCAAGACCGGTGTTTTTGATAACCAGACCCAGATTTAGCTGCTCACCAAAATCAGCTTGTCCGTTTCCATTGCCGGTGACTTCGGTAATCTGGCAGTTCCAAACGATAGGATTTGCTTCAGACTGATAATTGGGTAAAGTAGTAAAATAAAGCGTGGTTTGATTTGCCAGAATCTGAGCTGTGGCAGGATATTGGTTGTTAAATGTGTATCCCAAACCATTCAAACCTGTATGGTCTGCTATCCCCACCGAAGCATATTGACCATGGTCGATATAATCCGTTCCATAGTTACCGCCATCCACATTATAAAAGACTTTGTACTGGAAAAGAATGGGGCTGTCTCCGGTTGGGGTCAGCTGATATGCAGGATCATAAAGCACAGTCTGAAATGTCTCTCTCAGAGAAGATGAATACTTATTTGGAAGGTTTTGCCACTGGATTATCATGGCATTGAGACTTGCATCATATTTATAGAGAACCCGGCTGGAGTAATCTGTTAAAAGGTCATCCCAAAAAGGAGCTATCAACGGTCTGGGTACCATCGGACCCGGAATTTGCCAATTCATCCATTCGATACTACCTTGGTTACCGGGCATGATAAATCCGTTTGAACATATTGTCAGTTGAGTGTAAGACTTTCCGTAAAACCTGAATTGGAAAGGAATGGACACGGTGGAATAGTCTCCGCTGCCCTCTGTGTCTGTATCAGAAAGATTTAGATTGGTGCCTGTCCCGCCCAATGAGGGGTCAATTTCAATCCAGTTGTAGGGAACATTGCCATTATCACCTGGTCCATAACAGATATAGCCATAGTTATCAGGACCGGTCATATCATTAGTCGTAGGCGTGCCGATTTTCTTGTCTATGGTTAGCATTTGCACAAATCCACCGGAATTGAACAAACGTAAGTTCAATCTGACTGTCACCCCTTCCTGCAAGGAATCAGAGACCTGAATAGTATAATTCGCCGGAATTGCTACTATGGCATTGGGCTCAACGTTACCCAGGCTCTGGCTGGGATTTTGAATAGTGAGAAAAGGATTGGTGCTTTCTAAGACAGATTGGAGTCCCGTAATAGCAGCCGGACTATTGTTTAGCAAAGAAACGCTTAGCTGGTTGGTGCCCTGATTCAGGACATTATTACCGAAAGCGACCGTTTGGAAAGAGAAATCAGCACCGTTTTCCGCACAAACAATCGGAACTACAAAGCCACCGCCGTCATAAACCAAGGATAGAAAGAGGTAAATCGCTTCCCCTTTGGGCATCTCGGAATCTAAGAGTATCTGAAAACCTGATTGTGAAGTTGCCGTATCTCCAGCTAATATGCTGCCAAAGTTTGCCTGATTTATCGGTACTGTAACGTCTGCATTGGTAGTCGTCAAGGTTCCGGTAACATTGGTAAGGGTCGTGGCAATATTGTTTGTTATTGATATGGGAAAGGTTAAACCGGTACCGGCATAGCATTGGTTCAAAGCCGGAATGCTATGCAAAGTTACGGTTGGAACAGATGTATCCACATTAAAGCTAAGCTGGTATGGTCTGTGTTGCGGCTTGGTAACTGTCAGCATGGCAGCCCCGGAAGTCAAAGCTCCATAGGGCAATACGACCACGCCATCCGCATCAGTATAGCCGGAAACAAATAACTCTTCAGTGCCTTTGGTAAAACAGACCCAGGCACCTTCAACAGGCGTATTGTCTGTCAAGGATACATGAATAGATACATTTCCACCCGCAGCATAAAGAGGATTTGCAACTGTGACATTGATATCGGAAACCGGTTTGAGCCAAACATCCAAAGCAGGGTCACCAAACAGATTGAAGGATTGAAAGTTCTGATTCAAGTAACTCGCCGGATTCTGGGGATAATTTGCCATCAGGGCAAGCTTCCCGCGCAGCAGAGTAGGTCCGCACTGGGTTATTCCTTCATTATAAAGCCCATAGGCAAAACCACCCGTCAGAATGTTATTGAGGCAAGTGTGGGTTTCACAGGATGCGCCGATTACCCCAATTGCTCCTTTGGGCAAAGTTGGGGTTCCCACCCGCATAAACTTTTCAGCCTGGCTGATTTGCGCACCGTCAGTAAACCTACCTGTGAAGCAAGTAACATAAGAGATAAAGGGATACTTTCCGGTATTATTCAGATTCGCGATATCGGAGTTTGACCAACCGCTCATTTCACCGTGACCTCTATACCAATATGTGCCAACCCCTGAGTTTAAAGCTGCGCTAATCTGGCTGGGAAAAGACCCCGAATATGTCTCTGTTACCTGTACATCGGGATTGTAATTCTGTAGCAATCCTTTGACGTAAGTTATCGTAGTCTGGCATGATTCGCCGGACTGATACACATCACCCAGGAGAAAAGATTTATTCAGCCAGTTTGAAGCAGAAAGGCTTTGCATCTTTTCGTATTGCAGGATTTTATTAACGGCTGTCTGCAATTCATCCGTGCTGGCAAAAGTTAATCTTCCGATATAAGCATCGGGTACAATGTCATCTCCATCCAGCAAGGTATATTGATAATCTCCGGGAGTATTGAAATTGTAGTATTCCGTGTAAGTCGGAACATTATAGGTGCCGGTTGTCGCTCTGCCCAGTATCAAAACAAATTCCGGAGGATTGTCCCAGGTATCATACGCAGTCTGCAGATAGTTATGAATGGCTGTTGTATTATTGCCGATAGTAGGCGTATTTACCATACGCACATCATAACCTTTTTGGTGTTTCCAGTCCGCTAATTGCTGTATTATATTGGTGAGTGTGGTTCCGTTGTAGAAGATTACATAGCTTCCCGGTTTCTGATTTGCAGTCCTGATTTCATCCCTGTTGATACAAATCGAATTCAGCATATCAACGGTTGTGGGAGTTAGTAATCTATCATTGTGTCCGGCAATATTTGAAGGCGTAAACTGTATTCTGATGTCAGCCCGATTCAGGGTCGTCAACTGTTTTGTTTGCGCATTATAGTGAAACGGTTTTACGCAAATTGACATAATCCTGTTACCACGAAATATTACAGGCTGGGAGACATCCAACCAGTCCTGAGTATCGTGTAGCCCATTCTTTAGAATGGCTGTGTCACAAAGAAAGTTCTCTTTACTGATAACATCAGAATTTTCCAGACTCACTAGCGCATCAAACCCGTCCGGCAGGTAAACCCATTTCTCCAATTGTGGCAATCCCGATAAGTTCTCCTGCCATTTATCTTCCGATGCAGCAGTAACTTTGAGCTTATTGACCTGCTTACCATCGGAAAGCTCACTGACAGCAGCATAGCCGGGCAGTTCAAAACGGATATTGGCTTCATGCGGATTAGGTTTTGAATACTGCAGGCTGGTGCCAAAGAGTGGCATCATCAAGCAAAGCGCTAATGTAATCAAAAAAAACAGTCTCATATCGTGTCTCCCTTATGTAGAAGCATCCGCCTCGAATGTGTTTAATCAGACGAGGCGTCTGATACTACGAAAAGATATTTGCTTTTATCAAGCAATTGCTGAACCATATCTGCGCAAATAACTATGCTTTATGACTGGAAGAGCAGCAATTCAGGGAATAAATCTCATGTAAGCGTATCTTGTCAAACATAAAGTGCTAAATCGATCCAACAGACATGCAAGATATTAGGAAGGGGTATCTAAGGGCTAACCCCTTATATTCCCCTTTTATACTTCATGCATATCCATCGGATTGTATAAGAACGTTACAAGAAAGCTAAAAACGTATGATAAGCATCCTTGCTTGTCCCAACATATCTAATCCAAGCTGATAATATAGGTATAACTGAATCATCTTAAAATACAATAAGTTACAGTCATACTGCAGCTACTTTTTCTGAAAAGTAGTACTATAGATGTGGAGGCACTTTTATTAACAGCAATAAGATAATACATCAAACTAATTATTGTTCAAGGAAGAATATTGAATACAATTTTTTGAGGCTTTGTGCTTGAATAAGTACAAAATGGGTTTTCTAATGTCCGACAGAAAGGAAAAATGATGAGTTTCAATCTTTATCTTGTGCAACGAAAATATAATAAAAAAAAGAAATCATTTTAGGAGAATAAAATGAGAACAAACTTTCTTTGGGCAAAGTTGTTACTTACAATGCTGGTAGTTTTATCAGTATCGAGTATCTATGCAGACTGCAAGTTAATGGGATTAATCAGCTTCAACCAATACGATATGAATGATTTTGTGGTTCCATCGACGGACATATGGAATTTCACCTACAATTGTTTAATCGGACTTCAGATACAAGGTGGTAATTATGAAGCATATTATCCCAATAATAATCCGGATGGCTGGGGTATGGTAGAATACGAAAAAAATTCCAAGCATCTGATTTCATATAATATTGATAACAATGAACAGACAGACGGATTAATCTGGAAAAATCAAGATCCAGCTTCAGTTGGTAATGGTGCAACTATGTATAATAATGTGGTATCAAGATTACATAATACTATTACCACAAGTAGGACATTATACCCCCATATTGTTTTGGGTCACGTAAGGAAGGCAACATCCGGACCAACTGATATTGCAGACCCTCATCCGTTTATTTTTGAAACACCTGAAAGAGATTACACCTTCATCCATAACGGTGGCGTAAAAACTGAAGCATTATATGAAAATGAAACAAATATGTGTGACCTTATCAACAATGCTGACCCAACATGGATTTCACATTATCCTATAACAACGGCAACCACACAATATCCTTATGGGGTCGACTCAGAATGGTTTTTTTCTTTTGTTATGCTCAAGATAACTCAAAATAATAATAACATTGTTGAAGGGATCAAAGCCGCCATACATGAAATGTTAGCTAATAACGTAATAGTTAGCAACAGTGCAATTAATTTTATTTTATCAGATGGTGTGGATTTATATACCTACAGGAAATTAGCAAGCCCAGATACTGACATGTATCATCCATTAGCATATTTCTATATTCCTAATGCTTCGCTCAGTAAATGTTATGCAGGGGTTATGTCCATATTCCCAACCTCTGTGCCAAGCGTTGGAGTAAGACAAATTTTGGATGATGAACTGATATACATGTCAAAGACCGGTAATATAGTCAAGTTTCAAAATTTCTCTGAACAAGGCGATGAAGTGTTAACCTATGTAAGAGCTTTCCATGCTAATTTAAACTGGAGTTCATTTCCTGTAATGGAAGGCAGTGAGACTATTATTACACCTTTTGTCCAACCATTAGTAGATGAGGGTGGATTACATCAGATATTTTATAATAATGATGAAACGTCCAATGATTATATCCCAAATCAACCCGGTTGGGAGATTCCCGAGCAAATGTTAGCAAATAGCAGTCTATACAAACTTGATTTTAACGGTCCAACAATGCCGATTACAAGCGGGGGATTCCTTGAGAAAGGTGCATTGCGAAGCTCTCAGGAATCGATATTGACAGACATCCAACCTTGGCAGGATTATTGGATTGGATATCACCTCTTGCCTTCCCAAAACATCAAAGAGGCTTTCGGTGACAGTTGGGACAATGTTGCTTCCGTTAAAGCAGAGACCTGGTTTTATAAACGGGCACCTGAAATTCAAACCAAGCAGGGAAATTCGGCACAACCGGTAATTGCGTGGAGTACTTATAACAAGAGTATGGAATTTGGAAAAGGATATATAGTTACATTCAGATCAAGTCAGCCTTCATTTGCATGGGAAAACCCGCATCATATAGATTTGCGGGAGCTATATGCTGTATCACCTGAAAAACCGGAATACTTTGAATTTGAATACAAACCGGAATACTTAGCTATAGACATAATGGATGCTGATGACCCGGTCAATGTGCTTGAGATTGGCGCTTATCAGGGTTTTAAGTGTATTGGAGCAGTAAAACCTGAAAGCCTTCCCTGCCAGTTGTTAGTGTATCCGGACTGGTCTGATACAACTTCTATTACCTTTGAAGTTGTCTGGAAAGAAATGAAATCCATGACATATATAGACCAATTTCAGGTATGGGATCAGGATGTTCATGACTTTATTCCTGGAAATTTAGATACTTCAGTTCAATATTGTCAGATAAAACTCAGTGGTAGTTCGGGAAACCTCAATAATCATGTTATCCCTGTAATATCAATGCAGAATGCTCCCAACCCTATACTCGACAATACGAGACTAATGGTAAAATTATCCACTGATGCCAAATTTTCCTTGACAATATATAATATTAAAGGACAGAGGGTTAATGAAGTGTTTCATGGAAGCAGGAAAGCTGGTAAGCACGCTTTCCTTTGGAGTGGAAAAGATGAAAGTGGCATTAGAGTATCATCAGGCATCTACTTTGCCAGACTTAAATACGGAAAGCAAATAGTAACTAATAAGATGTTAGTTCTAAAGTAAATTATCATAATTAGTCGGGAGTTTATGACTCCCGACTATTATTTAGGATTATGAAAGATAAAACTTTCCTGGTATTTTTACTAATTCTTCTACCCTTTGGGATATTATGTAATACTCTGTATGTATCGCGTAATACTCACGGAGCATATACTACAATCCAGAGTGCTATCATTGCCTCTGCTGAGGGTGATACTATTGTTGTCGCTCCCGGCAGGTATTACGAAAACTTGCGGGTAATCTCAAAAGCGTTAACAATACATGGCGATTACAGCCCATTCAGTCCGGATTCTCTTCTAATCACATTTGTTGATGGTAACCAAACCGGAGGCTGTATTGCCATTACTGATAGCTCTATTGTCAAGCTGGAAAACCTATATCTTACCAATGGAAGCGGTTTTCGACAATATGATAGTTCTTTCACTAGTGGGGGGGGAATCTTTTGCCTTGATTCCACGATCGAGATTAATAATTGCATAATTAGAAGAAATACAGCTTGCGATGCTGGGGGTGTAGTATTTTATACATCTAATGCTATTCTCTCTGGAACCGATGTATCTTACAATCATTCTCTTCGGAGTTCAGCAGTTGGTTTGGTAACTTCCCGCGTTTTTTTTGACCCTGTAAATTTATGCAGTATCTATCTGAATTTCGGAATTTATGGTAATGATATATCCATGGGTGCTCCTGGCTATAATATTGTCTTGGATAAATTCACCGTAAGTAATTCTGACGATGAATTTATTTACAGCTCTGTCTTGGAGCAATATACATTGTCATATCAGAGTGTGGCGGTTGTACAGATTCCGGCTGATTTATACGTAAGTCCCAATGGTAACGACAATAATGATGGTCTGTCGCCTCTTTCTCCTCTCAAGACCATAGCGTTGGCTATAATCAAAATACAAGCGGACAGGCTCAATCCCAGAATCATTCATTTGGCTGATGGAATATATTCCAAAAGCTTAAACGAGCAATACTACCCGCTAAATATGAAGAGCTATGTAACCATCCAAGGGGCAAGCGAAGCAGGAACTATCCTGGATGGAGACCACAAATACCTGGCAGCTAACGGCACTAACGGAGAAAAAGACTGCAGACTCAAAAATATGACTATCAGAAACTGCGGCAGTGAACTAAATAATGGTGTTATCTTTTTCAATCCCCGCTATTATAACGATGCTGTTGACTATGCTCATACTCGCAGACCCAAATTTGTGTTGGAAAATCTTACTTTTATTGATTGTACAATTCCTACCGGCTATCCCCATTCTGACACACAATGGATGGCAGTTATTGAATCCAGATATGCAGAAAAAGCAGTGTTAAAGAATATTAGCGTATTTAACTGCAGCGGTAGTTTTGCTATAAATATTCAGGGCGGCAATACTTATGCTGAGAATATACTGATAGATAATTACAGCTTTGGAAATGCAGAAAGTCATGGGGATGCAATTGGTATTGGTCGAAACGGGTTTATTGAATATTTTGAAGGACCTAATATCTTTGTCAATATCCGGATAACCAATTGCCTGACCAATAACAACGGCACTTTAACCTCGTCTATGTTTGTAGTCAGTAATAGTCTGACCGGAAACCAGACCCCAATTGAGAACTACCTGATAAACTCAACCATAAACAATAACCTTTGCCGTTGGTATAGTGGAAGCGCAATTACACTTGGACATAATGGCAGACTAACTCTGATAAATTCTATTATTTATAACAACCGGTATAGTAATATCTATCTAGATGCTCCCAATGAAGAGCCTGCTAGAATCAGAATTTTAAACAGCCTTGTTAGAAATGAAGCAAATCTTGGATATATTAACATACACAATCCAGGAGCTAACAATATCATAGAATGGTATGGAACTAATCTAGACTCCATCCCTGATTTCAATTCAGGCTATTTGCTTTATCCCTATAGCCCGAATCAAGACTCACCTTGCATAGATGCAGGAACTACAGATTTGAGCGTGTTTGCCTTACAACCTGATTTTGTATTTCCGACTATGGATTTAGCAGGTAATCCCCGTATCTATGGCAGTCAGATTGATCTGGGAGCTTATGAATGGAACGGTGTAGTCAACCAAGATGAGAATACTCCTGAACCTGATACTAATATTATCAATATTTATCCCAATCCTTTTGCAAAAAATACAACAATCCGTTACAACTTAAAGAAGACATCTGATGTAATTTTAGAAGTCTATAATATTAAAGGGCAGAGAGTAAAAAGACTGGTCGATGCAAGGCAAGACAAAGGTGTTCAAGCCATCCTCTGGGATGGGAAAGATGAATATGGCAGACAAAGTAGCACAGGTATATACATGATAAAACTTTGCAAAGACAATCAAAACATATTAAGTAAGAAAATTACACTTATGCAATAAACAGCTATATTACAATATCACCATTCACAATTGTCCTTGACCGATAATAGTATTTGTGGAAAATAAGCTCAGTTTATTATTGGAAAAAAGGAGCTGTTATGCTAAACGGATATGCAAAAATACTCGGGCTGAGCTTTGTTATCGGTATGCTGCTGATTGGAGCTTTTCTGGTGAAAAGCAAGCAGGAAACCAAGACTCTCAAGCTGGTTGGTTATGCCAATAAGCAGTTTGTTTCAGACCTGGTTAAATGGAATCTCACTGTGCAAAAGACAACCGATATTGAAGGTCTCAAATCTGCTTACAAATCCCTTGCCGCAGATATCATCGCCTTTAAGCAGTTTCTCATCACCAGCGGTATTCCAGAAAAAGAAATCAGCATCCAGCCCGTGACCAGCAACCCTATGTATGACAATTATGGTAAGATAACATCATACAATCTCAATCAGAATGTCTTCATCATCACCAATCAATTAGACAAAACAGAAAAGCTGGCACTCAATCCGGATTTCTTTGCCGATAGAGGTTTACTTTTGCAGATGTCCAATCTTTCTTATCTCTATACCAAATTGCCCGATATGAAGAAAAAACTGCTTGCCGATGCCACAGCCGATGCCATGGAGCGAGCCAAAGAAGTGGCTTCTGCCGCAAAGGTGAAACTGAGTAAACTGAGAGAAGCACGGGCAGGAGTATTTCAGATTACGGAGCCCTATTCGACAGATGTTTCAGACTATGGGATTTATAATACCAATACCCGCAATAAAAGCATCTCGGTTACGATTTCGGCTGTATTTGAATTGAAGTAAAAGTAGCGTTGAAACGGACGCCTCGTCTGTTTAATACATTCGTGGCGAATGTATCTACAACATCTTGTAGCATTGGAATGCTACACTACATCAAATCCAGCTCAGTTTTGCTGAACTGTTTGTGCCGGAAGCCCCGCTTGGGGTCAACAGAAATGTAATAGGGAAAGGTATTCACGGCATCGGGAGCGTCATCAATAACCAGCATGGAAAGCGCACCGCCATAGATTAAACCGGTATCAATATCTATCTGGACAAGCTGTCTGTTCTTCTTTTCCCTCACCACGTAAGGCGTATCCTCTTCTTCTTCCCAAAATCTGAGCATCTTGGTCATTTGCCTGTAGTACTTTGTGGGAGTGTGTCCGTGAATCAGTATCAGGTTTTCCCTGAGTTGCTGGGTTAGCAATTGCCTGTTCCAAATGTGAGTTTCTTCCAAATCACAACCGTTTCTGGTTATAAACTCATGCAGTTCTTTCCAGTTCCGGATGGCTATCTGCTCAACCAGAGAAAACCTGGGGCTGATGGCTGAGTGACTGAAGAGCAGGTCACATTGCTTTTCTCCCTGCTCCAGCGTGACCTGATAGGTGGAAAGCAGGTTTTCAAAGAACTCAGCATAAGGCTGGTCGAGCTTGAGAATATCATCAAAATGCAGCAGGTCAGAAACCGTCTTTTCATCAGGATATTGGTCTTTTTTGAATAGAACTGAACCGGGATAAAAGCTATTAACTGTTTGCAGTCCTCCATTATAACTCAGCCAGTAATTTCCCACTTTGAGATAATTGAATGTCCTGTTAACAAATGAAAGCAGCATTTCTTCGTGGTTACCAAGCAGGGTAACGACTTCAAAATCATGCTTTAGTCGTAGAATTAAATCCACCACTTCTTTAGATGAAGGACCGCAGTCAATGTAATCGCCCAGAAAGATGATTTTGCTGACGGTTTCCTGTTTGATTGCTTTGTTATAGATGTAATCCGTTAATACCTTGAGCGGGTCATACATGCCGTGGATATCACCAATTACGAAAATCATAATCTTTAGTTCAGATAAAACCAGTGAATGGTGCCGATAATGGTGCGCGGATGAGGACTCAACCCAAAGAGAGTATTCCCCCCCAGGTTTTTCATCATCAGCTGAAATTCAAATAAATCCGTTATCTTCACTCCCACCCAGGCATCCGCAATCATTGAACCATAGATGGGAAGTTTCCTGCTGTCTGCCTGAATATAGTCGCTGTGACCGGTCAGATTGAATCCGATGGACAAAGCGTTGCTATATTTCATATCTCTGACCAGCTTGAGCCGGGTTTGTCCGGTAAATTCCGGTTGCTCATACAGCCCGCTCTTATATTGAGTCCACTGTAACGTCTGGGCAAAGTGAGCAGTGTTTGCTCCGAATGTTCTCTCGTATCTAAGGTCTAATTCTGAATACAAATTATCAGATTCAATTGTTACGTCTTTATGCAAGCTGTCGTCATAATTGGTCGTCACAAATCTTTTAGCTCCTGCTGAGACATCAATATCCAGATAACGATATTCCCAGCCAAAGGATTTGAGTGCAAGGGCATATTTGGCATACGCTGCCGGATTATATGTATTGGGTTCGGTTATATACAAACCCTTATTTATCTGAGTATTGTTTTTGCCATTATAATATTCACCAGACAAACCAATTCTCGGCTTATACAGAGCAATATCTGCCGCAACTTTATCCAATCCTTCCTCTGTAATCAGAAAGCTGGATTGATAATGTAAATTGTGGTCATTTTGAAGAGTTATTAATCCCTGATGTTTGGGAAGCTTATTATATTGATAAAGCTGCTGAGCTGCTTTGCTATCTCTCTGATAATTATATTGATAGGCATATTGCACATTGAGATGTTTCAGCCAAAATGCTGATTTCACCATCAGTTGTCCAACCTTGTAATCCTGTTTATTGATTATGCCCGAACTCTGCATAGTTTCATTTTCAGTCCGCCAGGCAAAAACGAACCCATTATACCTGCATCTCAGGCTGATATCCTGAAGCTTGTGTCCTATCCTAAAAAGATTTCCATTTTGCATACCGGGTAATAATACCGTGGAGGGAATGTTCTGGTCATAGTTTTCCAAGTTTACAGTCATTACCGTTCGTAAGGGTTTGATGGGAAAGCTCGTCAATATCCGGGTGGAAGTCTGGTCTGAAATAGTTTGCTGCCACCAGCCGTTTTGTACCAAAAAACCGATGTCGGTTGAAACTCCCTTTAGTCCGAACAAGTTGCTTTTCATCACTCTCGCTTTGGCAAAATTGAATTCATAATCGCCTAAACCCGCATAAACATCAACTCTGGGAACAATTTTGGGGTCAACATAGGATGGGGGTGGTTCAACTCGCTCGCCAAGACTTATTTGCGGAGCATAGCCATAACTTTCCAAGCCAATGTTTCTAAAACTGGTTATCATCTGATAGGTCAAAGAGTTATAATATAGATGCGGAGCTTCGATAAAACCGTAATCAAGCACAACACCGGGTTCGATAAATCCGTTATTGTGGATGACATAGGGCTTTGAATTGAGTCCCATTAAAAAGTAATTGGTTCGATAATATGTGCCATGAGACCAGCCATTTTGCAGATTTTCGCTACCCATTCGTCTTTTTGCCCAGTCTAAGATTTCGTTTTTATCAGGTATTTTAACACTGTCTGCCACTGCCTTTGTGTCTTGCTGCATAGCTCCCTGCTTTTTAACTGTGAGCTTAATTGATAAAGTAGCAACAAAGGGAGAGCCATTCTTCATAGCCGGCACAAACAAAAGATAAGGCAGAAGGTTTTCAATACTGGGTTTCAATACTTCTTTGCCGTCCAGGATTTTTATCAAAGTAGCCGTGCTATCTGCTTTCACCTCAACCAAAATCATCACATCATTGGCAGGGATATGCAATGAATCAGGCAATTCCAAAATTGGCTCAGACAACAGCCTGGGCGGAAAGAATTCCGGGCTTTGCTGTGCAGTTAAAATACTGACACAGAGAGCTATCAGCAGGATTAAAGCCAGCCCTGTTCTTTGTACCATATCCAGGTGGTATGCAAGTAATGCGTTAAATTGGGTTTGGGATTATAGTCCAGCAGCTTTCTGGCTTTTTCGATATTGACTGTCCAATATCTGCCTTTTAGTTCTTTAAACTTCTGCATATTTACAAGGGAGGATTTTGGCTGGAGTTTATTTTTCAGCTCTCCCAGGGCAGCCACGTAAAACACCACCGAGTCCGGAATGGTCAGATGCAGGCTATAGGTGTGAATAGCGCTTTGCATCGAATTGGAAAACATTTTGTGCGTATAAGTGCTGCCATCCGAGGCAAAGAAGACCTGATGAAAAGCAACCGGATTATCCAGACATTTGGTGATAAACTGGGTCAGTTCATCTATGTAAATCAGGCTGATATATTTGTCCCTGATGCCCAGCGAGACAGAAATGTGGTTCTTCATCAGCTTGAAGGTTTGCAAAAAGTCTTTGTCACCCGGTCCGTAAACCGAGACGGGACGGATAATCGTCCACTCTTTGAGCAAGCGGTTTTTGATGACTTCTTCCGCCATTAGTTTGCTTTTGCCATACCAGGTGATGGGTTTGGCGATATCTTCTTCGTTTTTGGGTTTATTTTTATCACCCATCCCGGCAGCGGCTTGGCTGCTGATAAAGATAAGCTGTTTTACATGTTCTGATTCATTGGCTGCTTCGACCATGCGTTCGGTCACACTCACATTTATATCTTTCATTTGCAACCAATTATCTGCTCTGGTCAGAGCTGCGGCATGTATGACGATATCCTGATTGACAAGTCCTGTTTTGATTGATTCTATATCGCAATAGTCTATCTCGACTATCCTGCTTTTGATGGGAAGTAAAGAGACATCGGCGGTTTTACGAACCAAAGCGGTCACATCATGACCTTTATTCATCAAAAAGCGGGTCAGGTTGCTTCCAACAAATCCGTTAGCCCCGGTGATTACAATCCGCAATGTATCTCCTTACTCTGAAGTATGTAGTCCCGCATTTATGCGGTTTTGCCATCAGTTATACATCGTTATCCATTTTACAGACCTGCCTGAAGGCAGAACTACATTTAACAACGATAAAGTTCTGAGTATTTCATCCACATACAAAAAAAGGCTGTTCAAACGACAGCCGAATAAATTATGGTGGGCGTTGAGGGACTTGAACCCCCGACCACTTGCTTGTAAGGCAAGCGCTCTCCCAGCTGAGCTAAACGCCCTTGTAGTGCTATTTGTTAGTAACTGGTCGGGGTGAGAGGATTCGAACCTCCGACACCTGGTTCCCAAAACCAGTGCGCTAACCGGGCTGCGCTACACCCCGCAGCTTTTTTTCCATAAATTTATTCCGGCTTCTTTTGTCAAGGTTATTCAAAATCCCGCGTCAATCCAGTGCGGGAGGCTGTATAATAAACTGATGCAGGAATTTGGATTCCATGCTATGACACGCTTGTATCAATGTACCTTGTGCTTGTAGTACCGCATTCATGCGGTTTTGCCAAATCAGGCACAGCGTTTGCACATGTAGGAAAACCGCATAAATGCGGTACTACATACTAATTTTCATATAACGCCTGTTCAAGGCTCTTTCTCCAAATCAGCAATCAACGCCAGCAATTCATCCCTGAACCCGATTGCCACATCCACTTCCATCAGATTATCCGCTTCATAAGACCGCCGGTGTAAACCGACCCCTTCCAGCGCTTCCAGATAAAACCCAAATTCCATAAACTTATCCTTGGTCAGGGATACCTGCCAACGCTCCATCTGCTCCGAAATCCGCTCTGTTTTAACTACCTTAATCTGCACAAATTGCAGTTTCTGTATCTCTGTCTTTTAGTCAACCACGAAATGCAAATATCAACAATCGACGAGCGGACAAATCTGTTGCTGTTTATGCCATCTTCCCGCTGATTAAATGTCTATTGTAGCTTGATGAACTTGCGGATAGTAGTTGCACTCCCCTGTTTAACCCGTAGGAAATAGACACCGGAAGCAACGGCTTGATTATCTCTATCACTACCATCCCAACTAAGCTGTTTAGTTGTTTGCTGAAGCCATCGACACACCAACTGTCCTTTCAGATTGTAGATGGAGTAATCTGCCGGAGCATTGTCCTTGCTGTCAAATGTGATATTCAGATGGTTAATAAAGGGATTGGGATAGACGTTGACTGCATTCCCGACCGGCGGAGCAATATTATCTTCATTCGGCGTGCTGTTGTCCCAAGAGTAGCTGGTATGTTTAGTAAGCCCGGAATGGTCGCTGCTTTTCACAATAATATCTCCCCTGGAGTTAGCTACAAAACTATCCAAATTAGCACCTTCTTCCTTACTAAAAGTGATTCCAATATTCTGGTTGTAATGTACATCATAAGGAAAATGAATGCTCTCGACCCAGCTGTCATTTGTCCAATCTTCCTGCACAATAGAACTTGTCAGCCAATCAGGATTGAATATAGTCTCCCATTCAAAAACATATTCTCCTATTTGGGTGGTGTAATTGTCAAAACGTATGGATGCTGGATACTGCGCAGGATGCTCGGCATAAGAGTAGGTATAACGATGTTCCGGTGTTGAGATGCCATTATCTAATGCGTAAACAGTAGTACTCTGAAGCATGCCATTATTAAATATCCGTTTGAAGTACTTTTGGTGTTGTCCTTCCACAAACATACTATCAAGTTCACCTTCCGCATTAAAATGTCTGAATTGTTTAAAATACAGGCTATACGAATTGGTTGTATCATTCCAGTTGTCTTGTTGATAAGCAACTGTCCTGCCCTGACTATCAAGAGTGTAGCTAACATGTGACACATTCACGGTATCTGCTATAGCACCTTCAAGCGAATATTCGTAGTAATACATACAATAATCTATCTCAATATTATCCCCGCTATACTCTATGGTGTTTGTGTATAAATTGCGAGTATATACCCTTCCATAGGTACCACTTGAATGCATAATCCATAGGTAATCCATGAATTCCAGAAGCAGTGATGTATCGTTTTCATACTGATAAGACATGGAGGTAGAATCAGAATAATCCTGGAATTCACTATGCAAAAAAGAATACAGGATACGCGACGGCTGAACTCGCTCAGCAGCAGCAAGCCAGGAAACCACCGCTAAAAATAAGATGAGAATAAGCATATTCTTGAGTATAAAACCTTTCATATTAGTATCCCCTATGCCTTGGTCAGTGAAACCTGCCAACGCTCCATCTGCTCAGAAATCTGCTCCGTTTTAACTACCTTAATCTGCATAAATTGCAGTTTCTGAGCATTCCTCTTTTCGTCAATGGGTTTTGGGAATATTTTTCACCACAGCCTCTTCAGGTCGTTCTTTTATAACTTAATCTCTGTATAAATATACCTCACCAATGTATAACTGCAATTGCTTATCAGCCACATTCCAATCCCCCCATCCTGTGCCTTACCACCGGCTGAAATGTGACGCCTAAGCACCACATATTGGACGGTAGTTAGTCACACATTGGGGGGAGTCATTTAAGGCATGTTACGCCCTAATTTGACCTATCAGACGTATCCCTTTGATACACTGCTCATCTGCGGGTGCGACTTGTAGATCAGCTGTTTATCTTCTGTATCTCGAGTTCGCAAGGACGATTTTGTATAGGGTAGTTCTCCAAACTGTACACTACTCGACTTTTTACACTATTCCACTGTTCCATCACTCCACCGCAACGGGCACACGTTTCATCATGCAATGCGAAAAGAACATTTAGCGAACGATACAGGAACTAGCGTTGCCTAATCATCCGCTAATCACTGCCTAATCACAGGCTAACAATAGAGAAGAAAAAGAGTAGGATGACTGCCCCCAGTTGTCTAAATGCTCGTTTTTCAAGCGAAAGCGGGAATCTTAGAACTCCATTCCACCGCGCCAAATCACATAATCAGCTTTTCTCTTGACACATACAGCTTTTATCAGGCTTATGGAAAAGTTATGGCTATTATTGTAAAAAAGTTTGGCGGAACCTCGGTCGGTTCGATTGACAAAATCAGGCATATTGCCACTGAGATTGCTGCCAGAAAGCAACCTGACGACCAGATTGTGATTGTCGTGTCCGCTATGGGCAAGACCACTGATGAGCTGTTTCAACTGGCTTATCAGATTTCGGAGCATCCTTCCCACCGGGAATTAGATATGCTGCTCAGTGCCGGTGAACGTATCACGATGTCACTTTTGTCTCTGGCTTTGCACGAAGAGGGATTAAGCTCAATTTCCTTTACGGGTTCACAAAGCGGAATTCTGACCGATACCAGCCATGGCAATGCCAAAATAATCAGAGTCAATGCTTTCCGGATTCATGAAGAACTGGAAAAAGACAAAATCGTGATAGTAGCAGGTTTTCAGGGTGTGAGCATAACCAAGGAAGTCACTACTTTGGGCAGAGGTGGTTCTGATACTTCTGCCGTAGCACTTGCCAGCTATCTCAAAGCCGATACCTGTGAAATCTACACCGATGTGGATGGTGTTTATACTGCCGACCCGAGAATTGTGGAAAAACCGGTGCTCCTGCAGACCGTAGATTACGAGGAAATGCTGGCTCTGGCTTACAACGGTTCAAGGGTTTTGCATCCCAGAGCTGTGGAATTTGCCATGAAGTACAAGATTCCCGTGGAAGTGAAATCTTCCTTTACTTTTGAGCCGGGAACCCTGGTTTTACAAACAGAGGAAAGCTTTCAACTGATAATAAAGGAAGTTAAAGTGGAAGAAAGAAAGATTACTGCCATCGCCCACAAACAAAAACTGATTCGTTACAGACTGGAACAGACAGACCGCATGCGTTTTCTGATGCAGAATTGGACGAATGAGATATTCAAATATATAGTGAATGACAATCAGATAGATTTGTTCATTGAAGCTTTTTATGCCCATGAAATTGATAACATGTTACAAAAGAACGGCATTAAGCCAATCAGTAAAACGACTAACCTGGGTTATGTGACACTCGTGGGAATCGGCATCAATCTTGATTTGCCTTTTCTGGATGAGATATTGAAAGAAATCTCAGACCTTGGCATCCAGCAAATCAGCCATTCAGAACGCACCATTGAAATTCTGTTACCGGATGTAAATGTGGAAGCCTGCGTTCAAACCCTTCATAAGAAATATATTCAGGAGCACTGATGAAATATTTAATAACCAGCGCTTTGCCCTATGCCAATGGCAAGCTGCATATCGGACACGTCGCCGGAGCCTATTTACCGGCTGATATCTTTGTCCGCTTTCTCAAGCTTAATCACGAAGACGTGGTCTATATCTGCGGAACAGATGAACATGGCACGCCTATTTCCATTCAGGCAGATGCCGAAGGCGTGCATCCGCAGGTGATTGTTGACCGCTATCATGCTTTGATAAAAGAAGCCTTTGACGGCATTGACATTGACTTTGATAATTTCTCCGGCACATCACGACCTCCGCATTACAAGATATCGCAGGAGTTCTTTTCCAATCTCTTCAAGAATGGCAATATTCATCCCAAAGATACCCTCCAGTTCTTTTGTGAGAATTGTAACCGCTTTCTGGCAGACCGTTATGTGGAAGGCATCTGTCCCAAATGCGAAGCACCCGGAGCCAGAGGTGACCAATGCGATGCCTGCGGTCAGATTTATGACACGACTACCTTGAAAGACCCCAAATGCAAGATTTGCGGAACGACACCGATTATCAGAGGCACCAGACACTGGTTTCTGCATCTGGATGGTTTCACAGACAGGATGAAGGATTGGATTGCCCAAAAAGACTATTGGAAAGACAACGTCCGCAACTTTATGCTTAACCTTTTGGAACAAGGCTTAGTCGAACGCTCTATCACCAGAGACATTAAATGGGGCATTCCCGTTCCGCTGGAAGAAGCCAAAGACAAGGTTCTCTATGTCTGGTTTGATGCGCCTATAGGGTACATTTCTTCCACGATTGAATGGGCTGAGAGAATCGGGCAGCCGGACAGATGGAAAGACTATTGGCATGACCCTGAAACCAGGCTAATCCACTTTATCGGCAAAGATAATATCATCTTCCATGCCCTGACCTGGCCTGCAGTTTTGATGGGGCAAGACCAAACTTACGCTTTGCCTTACGACATACCAGCCAACGAATTCATGAATCTGGAAGGGCAGAAAATCTCCACCAGCCGCAATTGGGCTATCTGGGTGGATGAATTCGTCAAAGAATTTGAGGGTGATTATCTGCGCTATTATCTGGCTAATAATGCACCTGAAACCAAAGACAGTGACTTTGGCTGGAAAGACTTTCAAAACAAGATAAATAATGAGCTCAATAATACTTTGGGCAATCTTGCCCATAGGGTCTTTGCGTTCAGCAAGAAACACTTCCAAGGCATAATCAAGCCCGTGGAACTCTCTGAAGCAAGCAAAGCAGTGCTCACTGAAGCAAATTCTCTTTGTCAGCAAATCGAAGATGGTTACAAAGATTATCAGGTGCGCCGTAATACTAAGTTGATTATGGATATAGCCCGCCTGGGCAACAAGTATTTCGATGAGAGCAAACCCTGGCATTCCATCAAGGAAAACCTTGTTTCCGCTGAAGAAACTATCTATGTTTGCACCTGTCTGCTCAAAATGATAACGGTGGTGCTCTACCCCATCATACCCAAAAGTATGCTCAAACTGAGAAAGATGCTTGGTCTGGGCGAAATCGAACATTGGAATGAATGGAAAAGTCCTGTTACAGATACTTTAACATTATCAGATACAGAGCAGCTTTTTACCAAGATTGAAGATGAAGTTATTCAAAAGCAACTTGATAAGCTTGGTAACCCATTCTTTAGAATGGAGCAGGAGTCTGAGCCAAACCAACCTGAGACAGAACCCATCAAGCCCGAAATCAGCTATGAAGACTTTGACAAAATGGATATCAGGATTGCCCGTGTTTTGGAAGCGGAAGCGATTCCCAAAGCAGATAAACTGTTGCATTTAAAGGTTAATCTTGGCTCTGAAACCAGAGAACTGGTCGCAGGCATTGCACAACATTATAACCCCCAAGACCTGATTGGCAAAGACATCGTCATGCTGGTGAACCTTCTGCCGAGAAAAATCCGAGGGGTTGTATCCAATGGCATGATTCTGTGTGCCAAAGATAAAGATAAGCTTTCCATTCTATTTCCCCACAGAGAAACTCCTCCGGGAAGTACCATCTCATAATATGCGTTTGCTATTTACCATAGCATTAATCATAACGCTGTCTGTTCTGTATTCTGCTGAGATTAAGAACGGACAGCTTTTTCTTGAAATATCCGTCCTCGAGCTCAAGCAAATCACTATTACTTCTAAAGGATTGTATTCCATCAATGAAATCGGCTCTCCCGTTTCCCGCTCTTTCTCAGGAAAAACCACGCTTGAACTAATCTCTAATGATGAACAGGTGATGTGGGGGGTTATTAACCGGACTGAAGTTATTACACCCGCTTCTATGGATTATTACAACGATGAGAATATCAGGGAGAAATTTGTCTGGTCAGATGGTAAACTCACCATCCGATATGAGAAGCTGACTTTTGAAGACAAGTACTTTAGCTCCAAGGAAGCTGCTGAGAAGTATGCCTCTGAAACAGGTTATTCCAAAAAGCAGATACGCTCCATTCCCATGCAGAATGCGAGATTGAAAGCAGTTACCGAAGCCGGGGACATCAGCTATTTCCAACTTCCAGTGAAACTGAATAGCGATACTGACATCGGTTTTTTTAATGTGGGAACATACTTGTATGGGAACTTTATCATCAAGTCTCTGCATGGAAAACTCTCCGTGACCAATCTGCAGGATTTGGAAAATTACGTGGCTGGAGTGGTTCCCAATGAAATTGGTGACAAGGCTCCGATTGAAGCTCTGAAAGCACAAGCCGTAGCTGCCAGAACTCATGCCATCAGTCTGCTGCTTTACAACAGGCATACCGATGATGGCTATGACCTGTGTGATGGCACCCATTGTCAGGTTTTCAAAGGTAATTATTTGCGGGGTGAAGAAATAGACAAAGCAGTTCTGGAAACCAAGGGTATCGTTATGATGCATGAAGGCAAGATTGCGGATGGAGTCTATCACAGCAGTTGTGGCGGTAAAACTGAAAGCAATCAGAATGCCTGGAATGGCACTCCGATTCCCTATTTGCAGGGAGTTGCCTGTTATCCTGAACTGGACAGCACTGATTTGTCTGTTGAGTCTGCTGCAGTCAAGTGTATCAATACCAAAATCTCAACCATCGATATGGCAAGCTGGGAAAAGCGTTCTGAAATGTGGGAACGGGAATTGTCCAAAGCCACTCTGGAAAAGAATTCCGGAGTATCAGACCTGCAAACGATGGAAATACTTAAAAGAGGTGTTTCAGGCAGGATTATTAAACTGAAACTGATTGGCAACAGTTCTGTTGTGCTTGATAACGAATGGAAAATCAGACAGCAATTTGGCGGTCTGCCCAGCTCCTTTTTTTACATTACCAATGGCAAGAATACCGGGAACAGGACTTACAAATTGCCTGAAACGATGATTATCAAAGGCAAAGGTTCCGGGCACGGAGTGGGTCTGTGTCAGGTCGGCACTTTACAGAAAGCCAGGCAAGCCTGGAAATGGGATGCCATTCTGCAACACTATTATCCCAACGTCGAATTGGGAACCGACTGGCTCTCAAACAACAACTTCAATAATAAAAACGTATCGGATTAAATATGGATAAGAAAGACTATATCTTAAGAGGAACTGCCTGCCATGACCAATTCAGGTTTATAGCAGTTAATTCGACTGAGACGGTGCAAACAGCGTTGGACTTACACCATTTGGCTCCGGCTCCGGCTTTATTACTGGGAAGATTATTGACTGCTGCTCTGCTCATGGGCGCAGACCAAAAAGCTGATGCAGCCAGTCTGACTCTCAATATCGAAGCGGAAGGTGTGCTGAAAGGTGCAATTGCCATTTATGAGTCGCCCGGCAAGGTCAGAGGCTATGCCAAAAACCCTGATTACTTTGATGAAGAAGTCAAGAACAACTGGCAGATAGGCAAACTCCTGGGAAAAGGCACTTTAAACGTTATCAAAGACCTTAAAATGAAGGAGCCGATGACAGGCACGATAGAGCTCTCCACGGGTGAAGTTGCGGAAGATGTTGCCCATTACTATTTGAAATCGGAGCAGATTCCAACGGCTGTCAGCCTGGGAGTTTTATTTGATACAGAGGGCAAAATCCGTTCTGCGGGAGGGTATCTGATTCAGCAATTGCCCTCGGCAGAACCCAAAGATGCTGACCGGCTTGAGACAAATCTTGCCAACACTCCTTATATTACTGATTTACTCGATATGGGTCTGGACTGGGAGAAGATTTTATCCAGGTTCATTTTTAAGGGTATGGATTGGTCAATCAGCGGTACTATCTCTGCAAAATACAAGTGCAATTGCTCCAAGGAAAGATTTGCCAGTGCTCTGCGGCTGCTGGGCAGGGAAGAACTCACCTCCATGACCGAAGGCATTGCTCCCGTCTGCCACTATTGCAACACTCAATATGACTTTTCTGCAGACGATATGCAGTCAATCCTTGACTCCCTTGCTTAGGAGAAAAAGACTCATGCATAAGATATTACTCCTGATCCTTTTAATTCTTTGCTCCGTTGCTTCGTATGCAATATCCTATTCAGAAGCTGAATTCTGTCTGCAAAAAGAGCAGTGGCAAATTCTGGACAAGCAGGCTGCTGCGCTTCAAGACAACGCTTATACAAAACCTTCAGACCCAAAATGGCTGCTGCTTTACAGAGCTTATGCCGAAAACAGGCAGGACTCTCTGAGTGTGCTGAATTGTCTGGAGAAGCAGGCTCTGGAGCAGAATGATTACGATGCTGCCATAACCTGGTTTTCCCTGGCTGCATCGTGGTCGGTTACTCATTCGGATTACCCTGTGAAGCAGATTTCTGATAGACTGCTAAACGTCTTTCCCAAAGAAGCAGACCAGCTTTTGCTAAAGGTCTATCGAGACGGTGCCAGCGAGGACTCCCTATACACTGCCATTTCCAATCTCAAAAGCTATAATACCTACATCGAAGATCTTGCCAAAGCGCTATTGGATATGATAAGTGTGGAAAGAAACGATTCCCTCGCTTTTGCGCTGACCGAAAAGTTCTATCAGAGTTTCCCCTATTCCAAATGGACTCAGGCTGCGTATTACTTTGAGCTGTCTCATTACACAAGTATCAAGGAAAATGACAAGGCTTTTGAGCTGATAAATCAAAAAGCGCATCTTTCTCCTGCTCATGCCTATCTGACCACACTTTTCCAGTTGAGTCCGACCTGGAGGAAAAGTTTAAGCGATAAAAGTGCACCTGATGCGCTTCCTGACAGAGCTTTTGCCCTGCTGGACTCAATTCCCAAAAGCACAGAACCTATCCTCGTTTTGTATGACAATTACACTCCGGAGCATTGGCAGGCGCGTGTGAATCTGCAAAAAGCCAAAGCTCTCTATTACAAACTTGTCGGAAAACTGGGTTTCTATGGTGACGAAGATTCTCTTTTATTCCTTGTGAATGATGCAAATGCTGATTGGCAGGCAATTGAAACACTTCTTTCCAGCATCCACTTTGAGAACAATGACACAGGTGAATTGGCAGAATTGGCTTTCTGGAAAGGCAAACTTTATGCCCTGCTGATGGATGAGAAAGCGCTGTTCAAAGCTGCTGATAACTTCTGTGACTGCCTGATTTATGGCGCACCCAGAAAGAAATATGACCTTGAGGCAATGAAATATACGACTAAAATTCTGGCAAAGCTAAAGATTAAAACTGACCCGCTCACATGGCTGAGAAAGCTGAAAGGCTATGATGGCATCACGTTTCAGGACATCACAGAATCCGCCGGATTTGGTTCAAACAGGGAAAGCCGCGTGGCAATCGGAGACTTTAACAACGATAGTTTTGCCGATATTTTGCTCAATGGCAGAAGACTTTACCAAAACAGAGGCAATCTTACTTTCACAGAATTGACCGACACACTGGGATTGGAATATCTGAACAGCAACGGCGGTCTTTTTGCTGACTTCAATTTAGACGGAAAACTTGATTTTATGACAATCTCTAATGGCGAGCAGGGTGATGGCGAACGTCTGATGAAAAACATGGGACGCAGCTTTGCTCCTGTTAATGACCGTGCCGGTGAAATTGACGACAAATCCCCTACAGAGGGAGCTGCCTGGATTGATTGCTTCCACGATTGCTACCCCGATATATACTGTGCAAATTATGAAAAGTGGCAGGTGCAAAACGGCTATGAGGACAAATTCTGGAGCAATGACAAAGGCTACTTTTCTGATGAAACTGACCTCTACGGATTCTTAAAACCACCTTATACCCACAATCCGGGACAGGCAGGCAGAGGAGTGGCTCCGGCTGATTTTGATAATGACGGAGAACAGGAAATCTATGTCACTAACTACCGCTTAGACCGCAACTTCCTGTGGGACAGGCGGGACACCACTTTTGTTGATGTTGCCGCCATCAATGGCTTGCAGGGCATTCTGAAAAAAGGCTATTACGGACATAGCATTGGCGCGGACTGGGGTGATTATGATAATGACGGCGACCTTGACCTCTTTGTGGCAAATCTTGCCCACCCACGCTACATAGACATTTCAGATGTTAGTATGCTATTGCGTAATGACGGATTGCAAACCAGAATTATTGAAGGTGAAACAGTCCAATATTGGCAATTCACAGATGTTACTAAAAGTGCCGGCATCACTTTTGACGAATTACATTCAGACCCGATGTGGCTTGACGCAGATAATGACGGACTGCTCGATTTATTTATCACTTCTGTCTATGAAAACGACCGCAGTTATCTCTATTACAATAATGGAGACGGTACTTTTACGGACGTTACCTGGCTGGCTGGAGTCCGGGTTTACAACGGCTGGGGCAATGCCTTTGCCGATTTTAATCACGATGGCAAGCTTGACCTTGTCGTGGGCAGCGGCAATGGCACCAAAGTCTTTCTGAATCAGACTCAGACGACCAATAAGTCTATGATTTTCAAACCCATCTATGATGATGGAAAGGTTTCGCTCATTTCTTCCTATCCGGCTATGAAAAAGCAGCCCAATTCTCCGGCTTTCGGCGCCAGAGTGGAAGTCACCCTCAAAAACAAATATGGTAAAGAGTTCACGTTGATACGTGAGTTATGTTCTGCCAAAGGCACCACCTCTCAGAGTGACCAGATTCTACATTTTGGGATTGGCAAATTGAAGGTTGTCAAATACAGCCTATTCTCACCCCAAAATCCTTAAAAACAAGTAGCCCATTCTTTAGAATGGAAAGAGAAAACTAAATGGAAAACACTATTAAAATCAGAACCAATCTTCTCTCCCCCGTTTCTGCCTCACAAGCTGACCTTAAGCTTGACCAAGTCATCACGATTGACAAGGGCACAATTTTGAGCATCATTCCCTGGTCAAAAGGTCAGCAATTTGATCTCGATGCCCGGGACGCTTTGGCAATACCGGGCTTGATTGATTTGCATGTGCATCTTTCGCAATACAGGATTAAAGGGCATTATCGCGATGCTTTGCTGCCCTGGCTGCAGGAATTTGTTTTTCCCGAAGAGCAGCTTTCTGCGGATTATGATTATGCCTATGCCTTGGCGGAGGACTTTTTCCAAGCGCTGTATAAAAACGGAACAACTACCGCTGTAATCTACACTTCACCCTATAAAACCGCTTGTGAAGCGGCTTTTGATGTTGCCAAACTGCAAAACTTCCGTGCCTTCATCGGCATGACTCTAATGAATCAGAACTGTCCCCAACCCATGTTGCACAGTATAGAGCAAATTAAAACTGAATGTGAGGCTCTAATCAATGAATATCATGCCCCTGCCAATGACCTGCAATTCATTCTCACTCCCCGTTTTGCCCCCACCTGTTCCATGGATTTGATGCAGTGGATAGGCGAATTTGCCCGTAAAAATGACCTCTGGATTCAGACTCATCTTTCGGAAAATTTTGACGAGATAGACTGGGTAAAAGAGCTGTTCGGCTGCAATTCATATACCGAAGTCTATCAAAAAGCAGGTCTTCTGACCGCTAAAACCCTTCTGGCGCACTGCATTCATCTGGCTGATACTGAAATGCTTATGATAAAAGACTCCGGTTGCAAAATAGCCCATTGCCCCGATTCCAATTTCTTCCTGCGCAGCGGACAATTTCCTGTTTCAGGCGTTATGCAGAAAGAAATTCCCTATGCTTTGGGCTCTGATGTGGGTGCCGGCACTTCTCTCAATATGTTATACCACGCCAAAATCTTCAATTACCGTCAGGCTGAAACCAGAATAAACCCTGCCGATGCTTTTTACCGCATAACTTTAGGCGCTGCCAAAGCGCTCAATCTGGAAAACAAAATCGGCTCTCTGGAAGCAGGCAAAGACGCAGATATCGTTATGTTAAAATTACCCGATACCAGAAAACCTATCATGGATGAAATCTTATCCGAGCTTGTTTTCACGGGACATGAATGGCAGATTACGGAAGTTTATGCCAAAGGTATCAGACACATCTGAACCGCATGACCAAGCATTTATTGAAAATCTACCAACTTCTATTAGAAGAATACGGCTTACGTAACAAGTGGTTCGGAGAAACCGCTGACGAGATAATCATTGGCGCGATTCTCACCCAAAACACCAGTTGGCTAAATGTGGAAAAAGCCCTTGCCAATCTCAGAACTGCCAAGCTGCTTTCGCTGGATGCTATCAGAAAAATGGAACCTTCTGAACTCGCACAATATATCAGACCTTCGGGTTATCACAATCAAAAATCAGCCAGACTGATTGCCATTGCCAATGCCCTGACCCACGATGTGATTCCACCAGACCCGGCAGATTTTCGAAACTATCTTTTATCCTTGAAAGGCATCGGACCAGAAACTGCTGACTGCATTTTACTTTATACCTATCACATCCCCATTTTTGTCATAGATGCTTATACCATCAGGATTTTCAGCAGGTTGGGATTATGTTCAGATAAAATTACTTATCATGATCTTCAGAACTGGTTTATGCAGTTTCTGCCGGTCGATACCAAGCTCAATAATGAATTCCACGCTCTTATCATCAAACACGCCAAAACCCATTGCCTAAAACAACCTAAGTGCGTTAGTTGTCCTCTGCAAGAGCTTTGTGAATACGCAGTTAATACTACGGAATAGAATTTATGAAAATCACGTCAGATCAAGCAAGACGCCTTGCCCTGCATGCTCAGCTCTATAGATTTGCCAATTTTCCCGGTAAATCCGGTGTTCTGGAAGCCATTAAAACTCTCGGATATGTGCAGATAGACACTATCAGCGTGATTGAGCGCGCCCATCATCACACGCTTTACAACCGGGTAACAAACTATCATCCTGATATGCTGAATAACCTGCTTGCCGGGGACAAAGCCATCTGGGAGTTTTGGGGACACGCTGCCAGTTATCTTCCGATTGAAGACTATCCTTTTTACAAAATCCGCATGCTTTCTTTCCCCAACGGCACCTGGGAAAAGCAGTTCTGGGAGCTGCACCGGGATTTGGAAAAGCCCATTCTCGACAGAATCCGAACGGAAGGACCTCTTTCCACTAAACACTTTGAGGACACCCGTACCGTTAAAGAAAATGTCGTTTGGGGTAACATTAAACCTGCCAAAATTATGCTCGAACTCCTGATGTGGAAAGGCGATTTAATCGTCACTGCCCGCCATAATTTCCAGCGTGTTTATGACCTGACAGAGCGCATCATTCCCAATTACAAAGAGATTGAAGTGCCTTCAGTGCAAGCCAGAGCAGAATTTATGATACGCAGAGCAATCCTGGCACATTGTATTGTTTCTGAAAGCGATATCAATAAACATCTTCCACTGGCACCGAAAGATGCTGTTTCCCAAGCCTTGAAAGCTCTTTGTCAGACTGATAAAATCAAGTCTCTGCAAATAGAGGGATTAACCGATATTTTCTATTGCTCTTCTGAAACCGCTTTAGACAAAATCCCTGAACAACCTTTTGACGCGCGAGTACGGCTACTGTCTCCCTTTGATAATACCGTGATTTTGCGCTCTCGTTTGAAGCAACTGTTTGATTTTGAATACACTGTGGAGTGTTATGTCACACCTGCCAAGCGGATTTTTGGCTATTGGAGCTGTCCCATTTTATGGAAAGATAGCTTTGTGGGAAGACTCGACCCCAAAGCAGACCGCAAAACCAAGCTGCTAACGGTAAATTCCATCCACATTGATAAAAAAGTCTGGAAACAAGCAGCATTTCAAACTGCCTTCCAGAAAGAACTCGACCGCTTCACTTACTTTAACGGATGCAATTCCTATTCTATCAATAAAATAGAACTTTTGTAATCCATCCTCTTTGTATTCTTTGCACTGATATTTCAACGTATTATCACACATACTGATATCCGGGATATAAGTCCGGCATTTTTATTGAATCTTATAGCTTGCAATTCGGTAAAACGCAAGCTATACTGGTGGGAAAGGGATAGAGTCCGCAAAGACTTCGAGTCTGTCGTCCTGTTATCCCTTCCACCAACCTTCA
>Ga0247841_10002063_pt1 | contig 41728 bp, 28 predicted proteins | sample LaCruzMarch2015__2_FD_192410 | JGI IMG/M metagenome (GOLD analysis project Ga0247841, IMG submission 192410) | Freshwater microbial communities from meromictic Lake La Cruz, Castile-La Mancha, Spain - LaCruzMarch2015_18m | ecosystem: Environmental > Aquatic > Freshwater > Lake | place: Spain...
TTCCTCCGCCATCCGCCAGTAGTATGACATAAATAAAAAAGGAAGCTTAATGCTTCCTATGTTTTGCGGTCCGGACGGGACTCGAACCCGCGACCCCGTGCGTGACAGGCACGTATTCTAACCAACTGAACTACCGAACCAATTTTTACGAAAAAATATTCCCTTTCAAAGGGAGCGCAAATTTACAAAATTTTCCTGTTATACAAAATAAAATTTCAAATTCTTTCGTTATGTTCATCTGATTGAAAACCTTAACTAACGAAAGCCACCATTTTTCTTTTTCTTCGTCTTACTTTAACGTAAATATTAACGTGGTATGTATTTTGTTAATTTGTGTTAAATTATTTAAAAATTTATATACATTCATTATCAATTTTCATTATTTTTGCAAACTAAATTACGGATAAATCTTAAAAATGTTATGAAAATAAAACAATCTGTTTTAACCTTTGTTATTCTGATTTCTACATTTTTAATTGTAAAAGCACAAACTGCCGCTTCCTCAACAAGCACAGACAACACAAACAAATCCGAAATTACATTTGAAACTCCTGTACATGATTATGGTTCCGTTTACCAAGGTGCTAATGGAAATTGCGAATTTCAATTTACCAATACCGGCAAGGAACCTTTAATTTTATCAGATGTTAAAACGTCATGTGGCTGCACAGTTCCATCATGGCCCAAAGAACCAATATTACCAGGGAAAACAGGAATTATTAAGGTTAACTATACAAAAATGAACACTCCGGGAATAATAAGCAAACAAATTGCCGTTTATTCAAATGCTAAAAATGGAACCATTGCTCTCAGCATAAAAGGAACTGTACTTGAAGAACCCAAGATAAATTCACCGGAAAAACTTGTTAACGATGGAGCTACTCCATTAGCTAAATAAACTTAAAAACAAATACCTAAATCTCTAACTATGAAAAAGCTCATATTAACATCAAGTGTTGTACTTTTCACATTGTTTACAGTGAATGCACAAACAACAACTACTGCCCCTACGCAAACTCCAGACAATCCGAATGCTGCTGAAATAACATTCGATAATCTCGTTCATGACTATGGAACTTTACAAAAAGGTGCTGATGGAAAATGCGAGTTCAAATTTACCAATACAGGCAAAGAGCCTTTGATTCTATCAGATGTTAAAACGTCATGTGGCTGCACAGTTCCATCATGGCCCAAAGAACCTATTTTACCTGGGAAATCAGGAATTATTAATGTTAATTATACCAAAACTAATGTTGTTGGAACTATCAGCAAGCAGATCACTGTTTTTTCGAATGCAAAGAACGGAAATGTTGTATTAAGCATTAAAGGATCTGTTGTTGATACTACTACACCGACAACTCCTGAAAAACCGAGTAACAAAACAACCATACCTCTTATCCCTGTTGTACCTCAGAAATAAAAAAAAGAATTTGTTATTCTGTTAACAAATAACGTTTAAATTTGTCCCGATCCAGATAGATATCATATCGGTATTGGGATTTTTTATTTAAACAAACGCTCTTATGCCACAGATCTCTCAGAAGGGCCGCCAAATGCCGGCATCTCCCATCAGAAAACTTGTTCCATACTCCGAAGAAGCCAAGAAAAGAGGAATAAAAATATACCATTTGAATATTGGCCAACCCGATATTGAGACTCCTGAAAATGTCATGCAAGCTATACGGAACACCAACATGAAAGTGATCGAATATAGCCATTCTGCAGGGATTCTTTCATACAGAAAAAAACTTTGCGAATATTATAATAGATTTAATATTGATCTTACTCCTGACGATATCATAGTGACCACAGGTGGTTCGGAAGCTATTCTTTTTGCTATGTATGTTTGTCTGAACCCTGGTGATGAGATAATCATTCCAGAACCATTCTATGCCAATTACAATGGATTTGCAGTAAATGCAGGAGTAACCATAAAACCTGTTAATTCCTCTATTGAAACAGGTTTTGCTCTTCCGCCAATTGCTGAGTTTGAAAAAGCAATTACACCAAAAACTAAAGCTATCATGGTGTGTAATCCGAGCAACCCTACCGGCTATTTGTATTCTATGGATGAACTGAAATCGCTAAAAGAACTTGTAAAGAAATATGATTTATATCTCTTTTCCGACGAGGTTTACAGGGAGTTCTGTTACGATGGCAAAAAGCATTATTCAGCCATGTATTTAAAAGGGATTGAAAATAATGTAATTCTGCTTGATTCTGTTTCAAAGCGTTATAGCGCCTGCGGAGTACGGATTGGCGTATTTATCAGCAAAAACAAGGAAGTGATGAAAATCGCCATGAAATTTGCCCAGGCACGTTTAAGCCCGCCAACTTTTGGTCAGATCGCATCAGAAGCGGCTGTTGACACACCAAAAGAGTATTTTGATAATGTGATGAAGGAATACATTGCCAGAAGGAATATTGTAGTTGAATCTATTAATAAAATACCCGGCTGCTTTTGCCCAAATCCCAGCGGAGCATTTTATGCAATGGCAAGCCTTCCGATTGATGATTCGGATAAATTTTGCCAGTGGCTATTGGAAGGCTTCAGTTACGAAGGACAGACGGTGATGTTAGCTCCGGCAACCGGATTTTATTCTACTCCGGGTTTAGGAAAAAATGAGGTACGCATTAGTTATGTATTGAATCTTGCAACATTAAAGAACGCTATGAAATGTATAGAAGAAGCATTGAAGGTTTACCCGGGAAGGACGAAGTAAATAAATTTTAAAATTAAAAATTATGTTAAAAAAATTCCTCTTTATTTGTTTGCTCGCCTTAAGCGGCATATCGCTTTTTGCAAAACCAGTTTCAATGGAGTATGCAAAAGTTGTAGCTTCCAAATGGTATAAGCATTGTGCTTCGGCCAGAACAAGTGATTTTTATATTAAAGATCAATTTGAAACAAAGTATATGGGTTTAACAACCTACTATACTTTTATTTTTAACGCAGGCGGTTTTGTCATGATTGCTGCCGATGATGCTGTTATGCCTATTCTTGGCTATTCGGATGAGAGTCCGTTTGACAAAAACAATATCCCGCAGAATGCCGGGGAATGGTTTGATACCTATAGCAAAGAGATTAAATCAATTGTGGATTCAAAACTTGATAATACAGAAACATCAGAGGAATGGAATAAAATAAATAATGAGAATTTTGAAAAAGAGGTAGAAGCAATAATCGGACCCTTTTGCTCCACAGTATGGGATCAGGGTTGTTATTACAATGCACTATGTCCTGTTGATGTCAGTTTTCCATCTTCATGCGGGCACGCCCTTACGGGTTGTGTGGCTACGGCAATGGCCCAGATCATGAAAAGATGGAATTATCCTGCAACAGGGAATGGCTCCCATACCTATACTCCCACCACGCATCCGGAATATGGCGCACAAACTGCTAATTTCGGCGCAACTACTTACAACTGGGACTCCATGCCAGATTGGGTAAATAGTTCAAACAGCGCTGTTGCTACCCTGATGTTCCATTGCGGTGTGTCTGTTGATATGGAATACGGTCCTGATGGATCAGGCGCATACTCAGAGCCTGTACCGGGCGCCTTAATCAATTATTTCAGATATCAGCCTACGGCAGAATGTAAATACAGGACTTCCTTTGCCAATGATACCGCATGGACAAACCTTATAAAGACTGAACTTGATGCCGGCAGACCGGTTTATTATTCGGGTGGGGATACTGTAGCGGGTGGTCATGCTTTTGTTTGCGACGGCTACAATACTACTACCAATATGTTTCATTTCAACTGGGGATGGTCTGGACTTTATGACGGTTATTTTTATCTTGCAAGTTTAAATCCATATAGTAATATCGCTTATAATAATAATAATAATGTCGTTATTCGTATCAGGCCCCTGGATGCTAATGTGCCTATTGCTGATTTTTCTGCAAGCGCTACTATATCGCTTGTTAATCCCCCTGTAACATTTACAGATATGTCGTTAAACAGCCCTACCACATGGTCGTGGACATTCCAGGACGGCATCCCCTCTACATCCAATGCGCAAAATCCTCCAGATGTTACATTCACCACAAGTGGTTATAAAGTAATTACACTTACAGTGAGCAATGCCAACGGATCGGATACAAAAACCATGGAATATTATCATATAACTGAGGAAGGTCAACAATCTGCATGGATCAAGCAAAACACAGCCTTCACAGCGTCGAGAGGTATAGAGCAGATTTTTATTATAGATCAGAATACCGTTTGGGCTAAAGTTAGAGCCGGCCTTGATCCTTCGGACTACATAAAAGAATTTACAAGAACAAATAATGGCGGTAATATCTGGGTTCCCGGCAACATAACATTTGCCAATTCCACTGCCTACGGGGTGGCAAATATTTTTCCTTTTAGCTATAACGTAGCTTTTGCAGCCATGTTCCCAGCCACTGGTAACGGCGGAATTGTTTTGAAAACATCAGATGGGGGTTTCTCATGGTCAACGGCTAATTCGCCTGATTTCAGCACAAGTTGCCTTGATTTTATTCATTTTTTTAATACAAATGATGGAATTTGTATGGGTGATCCCAGCGGAACTGATTTTGTAATTTACACAACAAGCGACGGAGGAAATTCATGGACATTAGTTCCGGGCGCCGATATCCCGGATGCGGTCAGCGGTGAGTTTGGCTATGTTTGCTACAGTGCTGTCGGTGATAATATTTGGTTTAGTACGAAACATGGTCGTGTTTTTAAATCAACAGACAAAGGACATACGTGGACGGTTTCAGATTCAAATATGGGAAATGCAATTCGTTTGTTTTTTAAAGATGCAAATGTGGGGTTTGCTGTTGGATATGCTTGCCCTGTAAAAAAAACGAATGACGGCGGTACTACATGGACAGCATTCACCCCGACAGGTTATTATGTTCAAATGCCCAATTTTGCCTATGTCCCGGGTACATCAGCCATGTGGGTTGATGTGGCATTAGGTCCAAACTTTGGCTCATCTTACAGTTTAGACGATTGCGCCTCATGGATCAATATTGACACAGGATCGGTACAGTATACCGCTGTGGCATTCTTGAATGAAAATACTGGATGGGCAGGTAGTTATAATAATAGCGATGTTGATGGCGGAATCTATAAATGGAATCCTTATTTTATATCTGGAATAAAAAACACGGCAGATGCAAGCCATGGAAGTATCACTGTTTTCCCTGTTCCTGCTAAAAATATTGTTAATATCCAATTGGGAAAAATAGAGGATGAAAATGTAACAATTACTATTTATAATATGATTGGACAGCCCATTATTTCAAAGCAAATGAAAACTGTTTCCAATGATATTATTCAATTGGATTTATCCGATAAAGAAGCAGGTTTTTATTTTATAAATATCACGAATGGCAGCCGTACGATTACCAAGAAAGTTACTATTGTCAAATAATACTAATCGAAAGGAGTAAATCACCCGGAGTTCCTGCCTACCGGCAGGTAGGTATCCCGAACTTGTTTCAGTAGTGCTTTATTCTAAGGATTAAGGTAAAGGCAAAATTAATTTCTTGAAAACCTGACAGGGAAAAAAAATAAAAATCATAGAGAGATTTATAAAAAAGCCAAAGGGTTTTCTGTAACAGCAAAAGGTAAAATTACAACTTTAACTGCCAATAAGGTATTACGCACTGCACCTGCTTGCGGACCGTTAATTTTCCCTTTTTACTTTTTGTAGTTCTATCGCTTTAGCCATACATTCGGATGCTTTCTTTTTGTTGCCCATGTTCAGGTACGAACCAGCAAGGTTTGTATATGTTTGTGGGTTATCGGGTTTGACAGCTATAGCCTTATTAAAAAATTCGATAGATTTTTGGTAATTTTTTTTTATTCCATACGCAACACCGAGATTTTCCAAAGTTGAAGCATCGCTTGGAGATATGGTGTACGCTTGCACCAGGTATTCGAGTGATTTATCAATATTATTGAGATGTTTTCCATAAATCTCACCCAGTTTGCCGAGAGCAGGCGCATACTTAGTATTCTTTACCAATAGGCGATTCAAAATATTAAGCACGGAATCAATCTGATTTATGTTTTCATAAACTTCTGCAAGCTGTATATACAGGTCGTTATTTGTTGGTTCATAGCTTATCAGCTTGCGGTAGCTTATTAATGCTTCATCATAGTCCTTATTTTTCGCACTCATCTGGGCGCAGTAACGCCAGTTAATAAGCGCATCTTTTTGACCAGGGCTTAATTTCAGAGTAATTTCATAATACTCTCTTGATTTTCTATAATCTTTAATATCTATCATTGCTTTGCCAAGCAGGCACCAGCCAGCCATGTATTTAGGATGAATAGTAATTCCTTTATTCAGGAAGATCATTGCATTCTCAATCATTTTTTTCTTCTTTATCGTATCAGGTTCCGTTTCAGCTAACTCTAGTGTTTTGCCGCCCGCTGAAATATTACATTTGGCGCTATTTGCAGAAACTTTCACATCGGTTGTAAAGAGTGTGTAATCGTTTTTCCAAACGGTATTTCGTGCAATTGTTTTCACAGAGTAAGCTAAAATAACTGCCCCAAGTACTGAAAATACTGCCACTCTGGAATTATTCTCACTAAACCATTTTGGAAATTTTTCAGCGAAAAGATAAGCAAGTACAATGCAAAATCCAAGCAGAGGGATGAACATGAAACGATCGTTCATAAAGGTTCCTATTGGGAAAATCAGATTTGATGAAATTGAGAATGCAAGTCCGAAAAAAAGTATACAGTATGAAACAACATCTTTTTTTCTAATCCTCAAGAATGCATAAGCAATGAGAAAAAGATAAAACAACAAAGATAAAATTGCCCTGAAATCAGTCATTCCAATAATGGGAATTTGTTTAGGGTAATAATCGTGAGTAAGAGGATGCGGGAACAATAGTAAAACAAGGTATTTCCCCCATGTAAAGAAAATAGTTGCAAATTTTTGTACAGTGGTTGCCTCGATAAACGGATTGTTCAACAACTCATGTTCAATTTTACCGCCCATAAGGAAACCTAAAACACTGTATCGAATAACAATAAAAATAACTGAAACAACAACAAGGCATGCCATTGAAATAAGCGCTTTTTTTAGCGGGGATTTAGTAAAAAAATATAGTGTGAGCGGGATAATAACAACAAAAGTGATCGCATTCTCCTTTGACATCAATGCAAAGAAGAAAACAAGAGAAGCCCATACAAGATCAAGAATGCGGGATTTTTCAATATATTTCAGGATAAAATATAACGCTCCAAAAGAACCTAAGAGACTCAATATCTCATCCCTTCCCTTGATATTTGCTACGACTTCCGTATGTATAGGATGAGCTATAAACAGCATTGTCGCTATAAACGGAATGGTTAAATACCAATGCTTATTACCAGATGGAAAAAGTTTTAAAAGCACCTTATAAACTAATAAACATGAAAAAGTATAAAGAAGAATATTAATTAAATGCCCAATAAAAGAGTTAAATCCAAAAAGTGCATATTCTATAGCAAATGTAATATGCGAGAGAGGTCTGTAACGCCCGCCGGCCACCAGATTTTTCTGTTTTCCAAAAAAACCAACAAACGAATCCGTTGAAAGAATATCGCCGATTCCGTTAAATCCTTTTTTCGTAAACTGATTCTCTATGATCATCAGGCGATCATCAAGCGCATACTGATTGAAAAGGGAATTTGCATAAAGTAATAACGCAAAACCAAAAAGAAAATAGAAAGGCAGTCTGTGAATGTTGTGTTGCGTTTTATCAGGAAGGACTTGCGGAATTTTTTGGTCTTTTTTCTTTTCAAAAGATCTGTCGAATTTTTTGTAATGTTTTTTCTGCGACATATAGCTCAATGTGGCAATAATATTTAATAATTATTCAAAATCAGGATACAGCAGATATTTTTTTCTGATTTTTTTAAATTTATCAATATCATTTTGCCATGATTTTCGAATATCATCTTCACTTGTTCCTGAAATAATCTGTTGGCGAAGCTTTCCTGTTCCCGCAAGCCGATCGAAATAGGAGTTGAAGAAATTTGCTTTATCAGGGACATCCTTATATGTGGTAGTAAGCCAGAAAAGATATATCTGGCGAAGATTTTTTATGTAAAAATTTGCAAAATTGTTTAAATTATAGCCATTGCATTTTACTCCCAAAAATAGAGGATTTGTTGATCCCGGCTTACTTTCAGGTGTAAAAGAAAAATTATCATTCTTCAGATCAGGATGACCAATCACCTGGAAAGGAAAATTTGTTCCGCGTCCCACTGAGATGACCGTCCCTTCGAATAATCCGAGGGAAGGATACAAATAAACAGAATTCATATTTGGCAGATTTGGCGATGGAGGTACCGGTAAAACGTAATAATACGTATGGTTGTAGTTATTTACCGGTATATATTTCAATTTGCATTTCACACCATTCTTCAACCAGCCTTCTCCGTTTACCATTGATGCATATTCAGCTACAGTCATGCCATATACGATAGGGACAGGATGAAGCCCGACAAAAGAAGAGTTTTCTTTTTCGAGCACGGCACCATCAACGTAATATCCGTTAGGATTTGGTCGATCAAGAACAAGGAATTCAATGTTATTTTCAGCACAGGCTTCCATTACATAAGTCATTGTTGAGATATAAGTATAAAATCTTACTCCAACATCTTGAATATCATAAATCACAATATCAATTCCTTTCAGGTCGCTTGCTTTAGGCTTGTAATACTTGCCATACAAGGATATTACAGGCAGGCCTGTTTTTACATCAATTGTATTTTTAATTGATTCGCCGGCATCCGCTGTCCCTCTGAAGCCATGTTCGGGACAGAATATTTTTTTCACAGTTATACCGGCATTTACAAGGCTGTCAACAAGGTTAGTCTTGCCGATTAATGCAGTATGATTTACAACTACGGCCACATTCTTTCCTCTGAGTAGCGGAAAGTAGAGCTCCGTGCGCTGCGCTCCGACTTTTATGCTGTCGGCAGTTATTACTTTTGCATTAATGCTGGCAACTTCTTGTTGGGCGTTGGTTATGAATGGCAGTTGCATTAACAGAAGCAGCAATGGCATGCACATCAACAATGGCAAATACCGCAGCAGCGATAAAAAAGATAAATTAGTTTTTAATAAACGCATTTTATGTTTTTTGAAGAATTATTGCATTGCAAATATAAAAAAATATAGTAAAGTTTCATTCAACGTTTGGAACGAAAATATTGTAAAAAAATGAAATTGAAAATTAATGAATGAAGGAATGACAAAATGAAGGAATAATTGAATTATAATTGCATAAATAAAACAGTATTTTATTTTTATCAATCCTTCATGAATTATTGATATTTTTGCACAAACACCATTTGTATTGAACACAGAGTTTTTCATAGCAAAACGCATATTTTCCGTCAAAGAACTGGGTAGTTTATCTAAACCGGCAGTGAGAGTTGCAATTGCAAGTGTTGTACTGAGTATAGCTGTAATGATTGTTTCAATGGCCATTGTTACAGGATTTCAGAAAGAGATACGTGATAAAGTAATCGGCTTTGGCGCACATATACAAATCAGCAAATACGATTCGAACTCTTCGCTGGAAGCACAGCCTATTGATAAAAACCAAAGCTTCTACCCTGCTTTTGACACAGTCCCGGGCATTCGTCATATTCAGGTGTATGCCACAAAAGCCGGTATCATCAAAACCGACGAACAAATGGAAGGCGTTGTGCTAAAAGGTATCGGCAGCGATTATGACTGGTCGTTTTTTCAGAACAGAATTGTGGATGGAACTATTTTCAAAGTAAATAATTCTTTTAAATCTAAAGATGTTATAATTTCGAAACTGCTTGCCAGGCGTATGAAACTAAAAACAGGTGATTCGTTACGCATGTATTTTATTCTAAAAGACCAAACACAAACACAACCAAAAGCCAGAAAGCTGCATATTTCGGGTATCTATGAAACAGGACTGGAAGAATTTGATAAGGTATTTGTAATCGGAGACATCGCCCAAATACAATCACTAAACAAATGGAATAATAACCAGGTAGCGGGTTTTGAGATAATCCTGGATGATTTTAAAGACCTCGATAAAATAAGCGAATTTGTTTATAAAAACATTGGTTACGACCTTAATTCAAAAAATATCAAACAGCTAAACCCGCAGATATTCGATTGGCTTGGTTTACAGGACATGAATGTTATCATTATTCTCACATTGATGATACTTGTCGCAGCCATCAATATGATATCCACATTGCTTATACTGATACTGGAGCGAACCAACATGATCGGCATCCTGAAAGCGCTCGGAGCCAAAAATGGCAGCATACGCAAAATATTTCTTTACACATCAGCTAATCTTATAGGCAAAGGGTTATTCTGGGGTAATTTAATTGCTATTTCTCTTTGCCTGTTACAAAAACAATTTGGGATTATAACACTCCCGCAAGAGTCCTATTATATGTCGACTGTGCCAATTAATCTAAATATATTTTACATATTGATGCTAAATGCAGGGACATTGCTGATGTGCATGCTGATGCTGATTATACCTTCTTATATTATTACAAAGATCAGCCCTGTGAAAGCAATACGGTTTAGTTAAAAATCCATAATAAAAAAATGGATTTCAATTTTCCAGTATTAATCTGAACCGTTTTATTACGATTATTTCCAATTTCACTCTTTTAAAAACCCAACTTGTCGGAAAAACATTTACTTCTCCTTTCAAATAATATTTCTTTGCTACATGTTTAACCCTTAAAAATGTAAAAATCATGAAAACAAAAAAAGTATTATTACTCTGGCTGTCATTAGCCACAGTATGCCTTACAAAGGCCGGTAATAATGACATTAAAATTCATGGCGCTGCAAATAGCTCAGCTTATGCAAGCCAAATTGCAAAAGCAAATGCAGGGCAAGATTCACCTTATGCTACTATTGGCGGTATTAACAGTGGTTTAATAGAAAAAGAAATTTTATTGAATGCAGGGAAATTAGAGTGTTCAGACAAGAACTGCAAAATAGTTTCTTTTACATTGACAATAAATGAAAATGGGAATCTTATTGAGAGACGGAGTAAGAATGATTCTTTGACCGATGACATGAAAAAAAATATTAATGAATTAGAACTTGAAAGTAAAATATATTTTGAAAATATTAAAGCTCTGTCTTGTAATGGTGAGATTATAACCTTGGGTGCCATATATCTTAAAATAATTAATTAGAACAAAGCATTCAGGAGTTTTTAATTAAATTTACAAAATATTACGTTACTTGCCGATAATATCTCTATCTATCGGCAGAGTATCAAAAACACATAATATAAATTTTAAAAAGAATAAAATATGAAAACAAATATTGTAGCATTTCTATTGTTCTTATTTGTGACCAATGCATTTAAATCGAATGCTTCTGAAAATGATTCCGTCTGGAAATCTTATATTGGGTCTGGCTATAAAGTATGTGTTTTAGGCGGTGATTTGTATTACCATATAAAATCAAAAGTTAAAATTGAAGCAGATAACCCAAATATTGATTTTACTGTAAAATTCAATTACGGTACCGTTGAGAAAATCAAAAAAAACTGGTATTATATAACCCCTGACAAAATCGGAAGTTTTGTGTTAAATGTTGGCGATATGCGTTTTGGGATTCAAGTATTACCAATACCCGAACCAAAACTTTATTTGGATGGGGATAAATTTCATTGGAAAAATGTTGTTGGCAAAGAAGCTTTATTGAATACAACAGGTATTGAAGTGAAAAATAAATTTACAAACTTCGAAATAGTTTCTTATACGATAAGCATTGTTCTACGTGGTGATATATGGGAAAGAAATTTGATTGGTTCAAAATTTTCACCGGATATTAAAAAATTATTACAAAATATTGAAGTTGGTCAAAAATTTTACATCGAAAATATTATTGTGAAAGATCCGGATGGAACCACACGCCATGTAAATGCTCAAACTTTTTATAAAGTAATTGATAGCGACAATAATGAATTTATCAGAAAAACCGTAGCATTTAAGCCTTATACGTACGACCTGAATTTGATGAAAACTGATTTGAGAATCAAAATTACAGGTCATCCGCAAAAGAAAGATATTAAAATTATTAATGATTTAGCGGACGAACTCAATAGTATTTTGGAAACCATAAAAGTTAAAATTGTTGACAGACAACCTTCTCTTACTATAGTTTTTGATACAATAAAAAATGATTCTCTTTTAATAAAAGATGGATTTGAAAAGATTGATGAGGGTTATAAACTTATGCGTAAATATCTATTCTTCCCATTTCGTACAAATTGCGAAATGTATTTAAATCCAGGTTGTCGGGCAAAAGTTTTAAAGAAAAATATTATAGAGTTGCTTGGCGAATTTAAAGACAATGGAATAGATAGTTCAATTTTTAAATCGTATAATTATGGGGATAAGCTATCCTCTTTAGATAAAAATATGCTCAAAACCCTTTATTCTAAAGGAGGAGAAGATAAAGTGCAAACAATAATTGATAACCATTTTGATCCACCTGATAGAAATATTGTGTTTTTTATAATGATAATTTTAACTATTTGCTTATTATTTATTTTTTCAGAAATATATAATTATTACGGGTTAAATTTTTTAGTTGGGAAAATACGATTTAAAATCCTTAAAAGAATTATCGAATCAGTATTAATCGCTCAAATTCCTGTAATTGCTTTTTTAATTTTGCTTACTGAAAAATTTTTAATAGGTGATTTTCACGAGATCGGGACCTGCTTATTTTTGGAAAAGTACTTTGTTCCTTTTTCAATTTTAGCAGGTGTTTTATTTTTAGGGCTGGATTATCTGCTTAACAAAATCAAGAAGAACTGGGTTGTAACAATTTTAAATTTATTTCTGTCATTCTTTTGTATATGGCTTGCCTACCAGGTAATATATTTATTTGTTACACCTGAAATTGTTAATCTTTCCATTATTGGTTGGAAGATAATGTTGATTCCATTTTTAATAACGTTATATCGAATTTATGCACGTTTTCAAACAAATAAAATTTCCGGTTTATTACAGGAAAAAGAATTGGAACTTTCAAAGCAAAAAGAATTAAAATTCAAATCAGACCTTAATGCATTGCAAGCCCGTATTAATCCGCACTTTCTTTATAATGCCCTGAATTCATTGGCATCACTGGCATATATTGATGCCCCAAGAACCGAAAAAATGGCGTTATCATTATCAAAATTATTCAGGTATAATATCAACAAAGAAGATGAACATTTTTCTTCACTTAAAGATGAAATCGAAATGGCGGAGATTTATCTTGAAATTGAAAAAAACAGATTTGAAGATAAATTAGAGTACAGCATTGAATTACAAAAGTCCTTATTTGAATTTAGAATACCTAAATTTATTTTGCAGCCTCTTGCCGAAAATGCAGTAAAACATGGTGTTTCTAAAATTGTTGACAAAGGAATTATCAGGATAAAAATTTTTGAACAAGGTCAAAAAGTTTTTATTGAGATTTATGACAACGGACCGGAATTTCCCGGCGGGCTTATATCAGGTTATGGATTGCAAAACACTTATGAAAAACTAAAATTACTGTATAAAAAATCATTTGATATCGAGTTTATCAATAAACCTGAAAAAAAATTAGTAATTATGCTGACTAAATAATTTCCAAAATATAATGAGAAAACCTTGGCGCGCTTTAATAATTGATGACGAAAAATTAGCCAGGCAACGCCTGAAACGCTTGCTTGGCGATTACAAAAACCATTTTAAAATAATCGGGGAAGCAGCTAATGGAGATGAAGCTTTTGAAATGACAGAAAAATTAAAGCCCGATATTATTTTTCTCGACATTCAAATGCCCGGGAAAAATGTTTTCTCTCTGCTTACAGAACTTCAGCACAAACCTTTTGTAATTTTTTGTACAGCATACGATAGTTATGCACTCGAAGCTTTTAATACTTATTCTGTTGATTACTTGCTTAAACCTGTCGAAAACGACAGGCTTCAACTTACCATACAAAAAATCGAAAAAATCAGTAATGGCAATAACGATGGCTTATATGAAAATATTAAACAGTTAAATTTTCAAACACCATCAATAACTACTATTGCGCATAAATTAGGAAATAAAATTATTCCTGTTAAACTGGAAGAAATTGTATATTTTATTGCCAGTGATAAGTATGTGAATTTTTTTAATCAGAATGGAGAAACCTATATCACCGACCAAACCTTGATGTTGCTTTCTCAAAAACTTCAGGCAGATTTTCTCAGGATTTCAAAATCATTGCTGATAAACCGTAATTATGTAAAGGAAATTCACAAATACTTTAAAGGAAAGTTTGTTTTTATTATGAATGACAAAGCGCAGACCAAACTAATAAGCGGAGGAATGTATTATTCCATCATTAAAGATTTTTTTGATTTATAAATTAAAAATACTACCAGTCTCCCCGCAGCGTCTCCACTAATATTCTTTAAAAGCCTCAAACCCCAGGTTCCAAATCCCAAGTCCCAAGAAAAATAGGTATAAAGGTATATGGGGAATAGGTATTCTTCAGCGCCCTAATTAGTGCATGGCTTGTCCATAAAATCATAGATATTGATTTAAGAACAAGGATCAACGATTTTTGATTTCAGATTTTCAGTTACTTCTAAAATCATCATTTGTTAATCGATATTCAAAATTTTGAATTTTGGGCTTGGAATTTGGGACTTATCCCTTGTCCCTTATCCCTTGTCAACTTGTAACTTGTCAACTATTTCACTTCTTTCAAGAACTTCAGCTTTTCTTCCATCACTTTAATATCTTCCTTCGCATTTTCGATCTTCTTCAAAAATTCTTCTTTTAACAAATTTGCCTTCTTAGAATTGGCAAAGAAACCAATATTATTTTCCCAAAGTTTAATATCGTTCTTCATGGAATTGATTTTTGTAATAATGAACGATTTTTCTTTGAAGATAGCCTGGTTTGCGCCCGGGGTGTGTGCAATAGTTTCAAATTTTGTTTTAAATCCAATAGTATTTTTTTCAACCGGACTAATTTTCAGCTTATCCAGATTGGTATTAATGGCTTCGCTGAATTCATTATGAAGTTCGTTTTTTACTTTTATGGGAACATGCCCAATTTCCATCCATTTACGTTGGAAATCTTTAATTATTTTGAGATTTTCATTTTTGTTTTCACCAAACTGATAATCTTTTAATTGTTGAATAAGTTCCTTTTTCAGCTTAAGATTTTCCTCTTCAACCGCACCGATATTTGAAAAGTATGAAGATTTGTTATTGAAAAATTCATCGCACGCTGCCCTGAATCGATTCCAGATTTTATCGGAATATTTTTTGGGCACAGGTCCGATTTTTTTCCATTCCTGTTGTAAGCGAATAAAATCTTCGGTGGTACGTTTCCATTCGTTACTTGTTTTGATTGCTTCTGCCTGTAAGCACAGGTTCAATTTTTCATTATAGTTATTGACCTGCTCGTCTTTTAGTTTACCAAAGAATTCTTTTTTATTGTTAAAAAATAAATCAATTGCTGTTTTGAAACGAACCCATAGTTCATCGTTTTGCTTCTTAGGTGCGGCGCCAATAGTTTTCCATGCATTCAGCAAATCGTTCAGAATGGTTGTTTGTTCCTGCCATTCTTTTGTAGTGTCAATAACGAGTTCGGCTATTTGTTCAGCTTTTTCGCATAGCGTCTGTTTCGTTTCAATATTTTTTCCCTGTTCTATATTCAGATTATCATAGTATTCACGCCTACGTTCGTTTAATTTTTCCGTAGCATTACGAAAACGGGCCCATATCTCATCTTTTTTATCCTGTGGAACAGGGCCTATCTCACGCCACATCTTATGATATTTCTGAAGCTGCCTGAAAGACTTTATAATGGAGGGTTCGAGTAACAATTCCTCTGTTTTCTCACATAATTCAATTTCTGCTTCCAGGTTCTTTTTAAGATCGAGATCTTTCAGTTCTTTGTTAATTTTTACCTTATCAAAAAACTTCTCTACAAGGAAATTATAATTCTGCCAAAGGTTGTTGATTTCGGTTTTCGGAACCAGGCCAATTTCTTTCCAGTGTTCCTGCAAGGATTTAAATGCGTCGTAAGTTTTTTTAAGTTCTTCTTCAGATTCTATAAGGTGTTTTATATCATCAAGTATCTGAAGTTTACGAGCAAGATTTTCCTTTTTTTGCCGTTCTAAGTCTTCATTAAAACGATTTTTCTTTTCTTTATATATATTAAATGCCGCATCGAAACGCTCATTCAGAGGGTCCGGAGCCGCCTGATAATCTTCCTTTTTCCCGCTTTTGTCAAGGAAATTATTTAATTGTATATCTTTTTCTTCTTTATCCTTTTTCAGGAAAGACACCTTTATCATAGCAACTTTAGCCCTGATGCTACCAATATCTTCTGCATTAACAATTTCTTCAAGCAGAGCTACAAGCTGTTCCCGTGATAAAAGATTATATTCCTGTTCCGTTTCAGGATTATGAGTTTGCGCTGTTTTTTTGACAGGCTGTTTGGTTTCTGCTATAGATTTTTCAGGAAGTTCTGTCTGCAGTTCCGGTTCTATGGATGGGATATCGGATGAGGCTTCTATTATCTCTGCATCCTGCATATACTGGTCATTTGTGTTTTCTGACATTTCCACATTTTCATTTTTCATATCCTGGTTGATTTTCATATTATCTGATGATTCCAGGTTTTGAAGATCGCTGTTTTCCATTAATAAAACGTTTTGTACTAATTAAAGTTTGGATTAAAATATACTATAACAGAATCTATTTAATATTTATCACCGGAATAAACCGGAAATAGAACATTGATCAAAAGTGCTTACAAAAATAATAATTAATGCAATATTTCAAAATCAAATCTTTTCCAAAGCCTGCTCCAGGTCGCTGATAAGATCGTCAGCATCTTCAATTCCGACCGAGAATCTGATCATAGAAGGAGAAATACCGGCTTTACGCATTTCAATTTCGCCCATAGCTGAATGTGTTGTCGAAGCAGGATGTGTAACGATACTTTTGCAGGTACCAAGATGAGTTGCATGAGTAAATACCTGCAAGGAATCAATAAATTTTGTGGCATCGTCATAGTTTCCTTTGATAACAATTGACATCAGCGAACTGAAACCTTTTATTTTATTCCTTTCCTTCAGTTTATTATATGGATTGGAAAGAAGTCCGGGATAGTTCACAGATTCAACACGTGGATGTTTTTCAAAAAAACTTGCAACAATCAAAGCATTGCTGCTATGTTTTTCCATTCTAAGAGAGAGTGTTTCAAGACCATTAAGGTTCAGCCATGCATTAAAAGGCGCCATTGAAGGTCCAAGATAACGAATATCATTTTGTCTGATTCCTTCAGCAAATGCTTTGGGGCAACATATTATACCTCCAAGACTTGATGCATTTCCGCAGATATATTTTGTTGTCGAATGGACAACCATGTCTGCACCCAGTTCAATCGGGCTCTGCAATGCAGGTGTTGCAATGGTGTTATCAACAACAAGAGGAAGATTATGGGCTTTTGCAAGTTTTGCCAGGGCAGGAATATCAGCAACAAATAAAGCAGGATTGCTGGGTGTTTCAACAAATAAGAATTTGGTCTTTGGAGTTATGGCAGCAGCCCATGCATCCAGATTTTCAGGATTAATAACCCAATTCACTTTAGAACCCATTTTTTTTAGTCCGGTGTCGAAAAGCCCGAATGTTCCGCCATATACACGATTGGAGGAAACAACCTCATCACCGGGGTTAAGAAGATGATGGGTCAAAAGAAATATAGCTGCCATACCCGAAGACGCAGCTATCGCGCCTTCCGTATTTTCCAACGCAGCCATTCTTTTTTCAAATACCTGAACAGTTGGGTTATCCCAGCGTCCATAAGTAAAACCAGGTTTGTCGCCCCTGGATATCTCAGCTGCTTCTTTTGCGTCCTCGAAAGGATAAGCAACAGTTTGATATAATGGTGTGGTCATGGAATCAGGTTTAAAACCCGAATGTCCTGCGTGAATAGCCCTTGTATTAAAACCTTTTTTTGCCATAAAACTCCGTTTTGTATAAATTAATTATCCTTATTTTATTGGTTAATTCGAATTGAGGAGCAAACCTACATGAATTTTAATAAATACACAAATATCTTATGAAAAAAATTCATGCGGGTTTATGGGTATAATAGTAACAAATAAATTAGCAAAGCTATTTTTCTTTTTCTAAATTTGCCGACAATAAATCAATAACGAATCATTAATATTAATAATATTAAAAAAATATTTATAATACTTATTTTGATTGCTTTTTCGTTTTCAGTTTATGCCCAGCAAGAAACCCGCCTTCTTAGATTTCCCGCAATTCATGGGAGTCAAATTGTTTTTTCTTATTCCGGTGATCTTTATACTGTTGATAAAACAGGTGGCATTGCACGAAAACTTACAAGTGATACAGGATATGAAATGTTCGCGCGATTTTCGCCAAACGGTAAACAACTTGCATTTACAGCCCAATATGACGGGAACACCGAAGTTTATCTGATGCCTTTCGAAGGCGGAATACCAAAACGCCTCACATACACCGCAACTCTGACCAGAGATGATGTATCAGACAGAATGGGCCCTAATAACATTGTAATGACATGGAGAGATGATTCTACAGTAGTTTACAGATCAAGAAAAAAATCGTTTAACGATTTTAAAGGACAACTATTTTTATCCTCCACTGATGGCGGACTTTCAGTAGAATTGCCATTGCCTTGCGGAGGATTTTGCAGTTTTAATGCCGACAAATCAAAACTCGCATTCAACAGGGTTTTCAGGGAATTCAGAACATGGAAATATTATAAAGGTGGAATGGCTGATGATATATGGATTTATGATTTTAAAACTAAAAAAACTGAAAACATTACCGATAATATTGCGCAGGACATCATGCCGATGTGGATAGGCGATAAAATATATTTCATTTCAGATCGCGACAGAACGATGAACCTCTTTTGCTATGACACGACGAGCAAGGAAACCAAGAAAATGACTGATTTTACAGAGTTTGATATTAAATTCCCATCGCTTGGCGATAATGCAATTGTATTCGAAAATGGCGGATATATTTATGTTTTTGATCTTTCCACACAGAAAGCAGAAAAGGTAACAATTAAGATTGCTGACGACCAGGTTACCGGTCGCAATGAACTGAAAGACGCAAGTAAATATATCAACTCTTCATCGGTTTCGCCTGATGGCAAAAGAATAGCATTTGATGCAAGAGGTGATATATTCACAGTACCTGCAAAATCGGGCATTACAAGAAACCTTACACAAACTTCAAACACTCACGACAGGAATGTTGAATGGTCGCCCGACGGTAAATATTTGGCATTCATTTCGGACATGACAGGCGAGGACGAAATATACATAACAAATCAGGAAGGAGCTTCTGATGCAATACAAATAACCAAAGATGGCGATACATACAAATATACACTTACATGGTCGCCTGATAGCAAGAAAATTTTATGGGCGGATAAAAAACTTCGGTTGCAATACGTAGATATTGACACCAAAAAAGTAATAGAGGTTGATTATGATAAAGATTGGGAATTTACTGAATACACATGGTCGCCCGATAGCAAGTGGATCGCATACACACGACCATTAAAAACATCATTGAATACTATATATCTCTATAATTTGACAACCCAAGCCAAATGCGAAGTTACAGACGGTTGGTATGAATCAGGTTCGCCAACGTTCAGCAGTGATGGCAAATATTTATTTTTTGTTTCAAACAGAGATTTCAACCCCACTTATAGCTGGACAGAATGGAACACCGCATATACGGACATGAGTAAAATTTATTTCGTCACTCTTTCTAAATCAACAACAAATCCTTTAAAACCGGTAAACGATGAGGTAGAAATTAAAACAGAAGAAGGAATAAAAGATTCTATTAATAAAAATAATAAAGATGAAACTAAAGAAAAGGCCAAGGAAACCGAACTTACAAAAATAACAGATATAAAAGTTGACACTGCAGGCATAAAAAACAGAATCGTTGTATTACCTATTGATGCAGCATCTTATTGGGGTATTACGGGCGTAAATGAAAGTATATATTATATGAAGCGTTCTACTGAAGAGGCCAAATCAATGCTTATGATCTTCGACCTGAAAGAAAAAAAAGAAACCAAACTCGGCAATTGTAATGGATATGAAATTACCTGCGACAAAAAGAAAATGATGGTAAATAAGGATGCCAGCTACTATATTATTGATCTTCCCAAAACTTCCCTCGAAATAAAAGATAATGTTGACCTGACGAACATGAAGGTATGGGTTGACCAGAAAGCCGAATGGAAAGAGATTTATAATGAATGCTGGAGACAAATGCGTGATTTCTTTTATGATCCGAATATGCATGGTGTAGATTGGAAAAAGATGCACGACAAATATGAACCTCTCTTATCATACGTAAGTCATAGGGCTGACCTTACCTACATTATAGGAGAACTGATAGGCGAACTCAGCATTGGACATACATACACTGGAGGCGGTGATAAACCTGGCGCCACCAAGATCAATACCGGCCTGCTTGGCGCAGAATTGAGCAAGGACGCATCAGGATATTTTAAAATTGATAAAATTCTCAAAGGAGAAAACTGGGACACAAAAACACGCTCACCATTGACAGAAGTCGGGGTTGACGTGAATGAAGGTGAATTTATTACCGCTGTGAGTGGCAAATCTACCAAGGATTGTAAGGATATTTACGAACTGCTTTTAAATACAGCCGGGAAACAGGCAGAACTTACAATAAATTCAATTCCTTCTGAAACCGGCAGCCGTAAAGTGATTGTTGTACCAATTTCCGATGAATCGGATTTATATTATTATAACTGGGTGCAGAACAATATTAAGAAGGTGAACGAAACTACAAACGGACAAGTTGGATACATCCACATTCCCGATATGGGTGTTGACGGGCTGAATGAATTTGTAAAGCATTTTTATCCACAGCTCAGCAAAAAAGCAGTTATTATTGACGATCGCGGAAACGGTGGCGGAAATGTATCACCAATGATCATTGAACGCCTTACAAGAGAAGTAGCTTTGATGGAAATGGCAAGGAATACCGCGCCCGACAAAAGTCCAGAAGCATTAATCATTGGACCTAAAGTTTGTCTTATTGATAATTATTCAGCTTCAGACGGAGATCTGTTCCCTTACCGGTTTAAAAAATCAGGACTTGGAAAACTTATAGGTAAGCGCACATGGGGTGGTGTTGTGGGAATACGCGGCACACTTCCACTAATGGATGGAGGCTATATGAACAAACCTGAATTTGCGCATTATTCCAGCGAAGGTAAAGGCTGGATCATCGAAGGACATGGCGTGGATCCTGATATTGAAGTGGACAACGATCCTGCAAAAGAATATAGCGGAGAGGATGAACAATTGAACATGGCAATAAAGGTAATACTGGAAGAAATGAAAGACTACAAACTTGATCTGCCTGGTATTCCTGAGTTTCCCGATAAGAGTAAATAATTGAAACAGCTTCCTTTATTATTGGTTAAATACATACTGAATGATATTTGCTCCCATTTGCAGGGCTTTTAAACGAGTGGCTTCTGAATCTTTATGTACCGATTGGTCTTCCCACCCATCGCCCAGATCGCATTCAAAATCGTAAAAGCAAACTAATCTTCCTTCATAAATCAACCCAAATCCCTGAGGGGGCTTTCCATCATGTTCATGAATCTTAGGAAGTCCATTCGGGAATTGGTATTTTTGATGATAAATATCATGAGTGAAAGGCAATTCAATGAAATCGAGTTCAGGAAATACTTTCTTCATTTCTCTGCGTGCAAACTTGTCAATTCCATAGTTGTCGGAAATATGCAGAAATCCGCCCCCTACCAAGTAATTCCGAAGGTTTTCAACATCCTTGTCAGAAAAAACCACATTGCCGTGGCCTGTAAGATGGACAAAAGGATAATTAAATATTTCCGCACTGCCGGCATCAACGGTAGCAATATCTTCATTGATATTTGTTCCAAGATTTTCGTTGCAAAATTTTGCCAGGTTTGATAAAGATGTAGGATTTGCATACCAGTCGCCACCACCCTTGTACTTCAGCAAAGCGATCTGTACCGTTGGTGAAGCGGAGTGCCATGCTGTAGAAACGATCAGCAGTATAGGTATTATCAGCTTTTTAATTTTCAAGAAATTATGCATGTACTCTTTAACTTTTTCTATTCTGGGCATCTATAAAAACTCAATTAGAACGTCATTGCGAGGGAGGTACCTGCCCGTTCCGTTCAGGCGGGCAACCGAAGCAATCTTAATCCCGAAGTTTCGGGAAAGCACACTGCATAAGATTGCTTCCCATTTCGTTCCTCATGGTTCGCAATGACGATGAGGTTTTCAGAGGTGCCCTTCTGTTAAATATCCTATATCAATTAATTTCAATGAATATCTATTTATTTCATTCATCATTCATTAAATATATCGTGTGGCAAGCAACAAGTGCTGCTGTTTCTGTTCTATAACGATTTTTACCCATATTTATTAAAAGATATCCATTTTCTTTTGCCTGCCGGATTTCTGTTTCACTGAAATCGCCTTCAGGGCCAATAAGGATAATTGCATCGTTTCCCCGTTTATATAAATCTTTCAGTTTAACAGTAGTTTCGTCGTTGCAATATCCGATAAATTTCGATCCTTTTGCGGATGAATGTATGAATTCATCAAATTTTTTTTTAGAATTAAGAATAGGATGGTATGCCTTTAACGATTGCTTCATTGCTGATGTAATTACCCTGTTTAACCTGTCCATATTAACATTTCTGCGTTCAGAATGTTCGCAGATGATTGGTGTGATTTCATCAATACCTATTTCCGTGGCTTTTTCGAGGAACCATTCGATGCGGTCAATATTTTTTGTTGGAGCTACGGCTATATGCAGGCGATAATTTCTTTTGCCATAATCATGGTAAGTTTCAACGATTTTTACAAAACATTGTTTTTTATTTTCTTCTGTGATAAATGCTTTATAAAGGTTACCTTTCCCATTCGTAAGAAAAACTTCATCTCCCTTTTGCAACCTGAGAACACGAGTGCAATGCAAAGATTCCTCTTCGTTCAGAGAATAAATGTCAGATTCAATATCAGGTGTGTAAAAAAGGTGCATGCAATTAAAATGTTACGCAAAATTAATGAATTTTAAATAGCGGTCAGGCAGAGCCGTTCCACTTTCGGGACGTGTCCCTGCCCGACAATGCAAGAAATCAACGCTCGCAGGCGGGGACACAGCCGCTTCCTCACAAGCCCACGCAATGGCTGACTCAGAGTGACACTAACAAATATAAAATATGCATAACATCAGTTACTTAATTCTTACTTTTGAATTCTGCATTTATTAATCCGGATTATTTCTGGAATATGGTGAAATACTTTGCTCTGAAAATTCTTTTTTAAGATATTTAAAATATCCTGTAACTGCTATCATGGCTGCATTATCAGTACAGAATTCAGGTTCAGGGATAAAAACTTTCCATTCGTTTTCGTTTTGTTTGTCAAGCAATGCTTTCCTTAAGCCGGTGTTGGCAGACACTCCGCCCGATATTGCAATCTTGCGAATCCCTGTTAACTTAACGGCTTTTTCAAGTTTGCCCAATAAAATATCAATAATTGTGGATTGGATGGATGCGCATATATCGAATTTATATTTCTTAATAAAATCAGGATCTGCATTAAGTTGATCCCGTAGAAAATATAGAATAGAAGTCTTCAGCCCACTGAAACTGAAATTAAGTCCGGAAATTGAAGGATGAGGAAAAGGAAATTTTTTTGGGTTACCTTTACGGGCATATTCATCGATCATCGGTCCTCCGGGATAAGGCAACCCCAGAATTTTTGCTGATTTGTCAAAAGCTTCTCCTGCAGCATCGTCTATAGTGCGTCCAAGCACTTTCATATCAAAAATATCTTTAAGTAAAACGATCTGTGTATGCCCACCCGAAATGATAAGACATAAAAATGGAAAATCGGGAACTTCTTTTGTCGTGTTACCGGTTTGGATAAAATGAGCCAGAATATGGGCATGAATGTGATCGACTTCAATTAAAGGAATGTTCAGCCCTAATGAAAAAGCTTTGGCAAAAGAAGCCCCTACCAGCAAGGAGCCGAGAAGGCCTGGGCCATTTGTAAAAGCGATGGTATTTAGTTGATTTTTGTTTATATTTGCAAGTTTAAGCGCTTGTTCGATAACAGGAATGATATTTTGCTGATGTGCACGGGAAGCGAGTTCGGGAACTACACCTCCGAATTTCCGATGTATGTCCTGGTTGGCTGTTACGTTAGAGAGGATGCGGGTTTCATTGATAACAGCCGCCGAGGTGTCGTCGCACGAAGATTCTATTCCCAAAATAAATGTGCTCATTTTGCATTTATAATTTAGTACCGGACATTCAATTATCAAAAGTATCAAAAAAATAAGAAAAATATTATTTTACTTTTTGCTGGCTGTTATCTTACTGCCTGTCTTTCTCATTTTAATACTGCAATTCAGTTTTGTTCAAAACTTTGTGGCGCAAAAATGCGCGGCTTACTTATCGACAGAACTGCACACCGAAGTTAAGGTGGGATCGGTCAACATAAATTTTCTTTTAGATGTGGTACTGGAGGATGTTATAATTAATGACCTTCATCACACCCCGATACTCGATGTGAAAAAATTGGTCGTTGATTTGAATGGTATTTATTTCAAAAGAGGTATGATAAGTGTTGACAAGCTTGTGCTGGAAAAGGCAAAAATAAATCTTGTTAAGTACAAAAATGAAACAAACCTGAATTTTCAGTTCATTGCTGATTATTTCAGGTCGGATGATACTACAACAACCAAAGACAGCAAAAACTGGAAAATATGGGCAGGTTCACTTGTGCTGATTGACAACCATTTTAAATATCAGGATCAAAACAAAATGGCGCAGGAAAAGGGTATCGATTTTAATAATCTTGATATTTCGGGCATCAACACCAAGATTAATAATCTGGCTATAATCAAAGATACTATTTATGCTGACATTCGTTCGTTGTCGCTAAATGATAAAAGCGGTTTTAAGCTCAGGCGATTTTCTGCTTTGGCAAAGACCAGTCCTACCGGAATAAATGCAAAAAATCTGCATATCGAAACTTCGGGGACCTCTCTTTCCATGAACCTTGCATTTGATTTTACAAGTTACAATGATTTCAGTGAATTCATTGATAAAGTGAAGATAGAAGCATTGTTCAAACCTTCAAGGCTTGATCTGAATGACATTGGCTATTTTGCGCCGGAGTTTCTCGGAATGGATAATACGATCAATCTTGCCGGAGAGATAAAAGGGAAAATATCAAATTTAAAAGGAAATGATTTTCGGTTTCTCTATGGCAAGTCAACGTATTTTCTTGGCAATTTCAATATTTCCGGATTGCCCGATATAGAAGGTACATACATTAATTTCAAAATAAAGAATTTCCTTACCTGCCAACAAGATATCCGATCTTTTAAATTTCCTTCTGCAGATGGCATACAGCAGCTTTCACTTCCTAAAGAAATAGCAAGATTGGGAAATATGCAATTCAAAGGAGCGTTTACAGGCTTTTACAACGATTTTGTAGCGTACGGAGATTTTTACACCGATATGGGCAAAATTTCCACTGACCTTACTCTTAGGAAGAATAAGAGGACAAATCGAATCGAATACAGCGGAAAAGTAGCGACAGCCAACCTGAACATTGGGCGTATATTTTCTATTCAGGATGATCTTGGATTTATTAGCATGAGTGCGGATGTTACAGGCTCAGGGCTTGATGCCGAAAATGCTGAAATAAAAATCAAAGGAAATATTGCTTCCATTGATATTATGAATTATCATTATAAAAACATTGAAATGGAAGGCGATTTGGTAAGGAAGAAGTTTAACGGGTTTTTGAAGATTGACGATGAAAATGTAAAATTTGATATAAACGGGATGGTTGATTACAGTAAAAATATTCCTGTTTTCAATGTTGAATCAAAAATTGAAAATTTCCGTTTTTCGAAGTTGCATATCCTCCACCTGACAGGCGATTCCTTATCTTCTTTATCAACAGAACTGAAATTGAATTTTGAAGGGAATACCATTGATAATTTACAAGGAACTATTAGTGCTAAAAACACTTCATATACATACAAAGGGGAAAAATATTTTCTGAAAAGTTTTATTATAGACAACACATCTGATGGGAGCGGAAATAAAACTATGAAAATTACTTCTGATTACGTGGATGCGGATATTTCAGGAAATTTTATGTTTAAAGATCTCTACTTCTCATCTCTAAGATTTATAAAAGATTATATGCCTTCATTCAGTACATGGATCAAAGATAGCATACCACAACAAGTCAATACATGCAGGGTTGAATATTTTATAAAACTAAAAAATACTTCTCCTTTATGTAAGCTTTTTATACCTGAACTTGCAGTTTCTGCAAACACTGTTTTGAAAGGGAGCTATAATGCAAAACAAAGTTTACTTGATCTGAATGTCACATCTGCTTTAACACAGTATCATGGTTATAAATTCAAGGACTTCTTTTTAAGCTGTAAGACACAGGATTCAAAGATTAATATCAATCTCGGATGTGAGCGGATCGCTGTTTCTGACACTCTCGGACTTGATAACTTTACGATGAAAAGTGTTACACGCAATGACAGCATCAATTACAAGCTGACATGGGAAAACAATAATGACCAAATTAAGAACAGTGGTAATATCGTTGGTTTAATCACATTTTTTCAGCAACCGAAAATTGAGCTGAAATTCCTGGAAGCAAAACTTATTATTAATGATACTACATGGAAGATAGATAAAGGCAATGACATTTCTTTTGACAGCAATGCCGTTACGATAAATAACCTGATATTTTATTCTGAAAAACAGCAATTGAAAATTTCAGGAAGCATTTCAGAGAACCCTGCTGATATCCTGCATATAAACTTCAAAGATTTTAATGTTTCGGATGCTGATATGCTTACTTCAACATCGGGTTTTGATTTTGACGGTTATTTAAATGGCGATATAGATGTTTCAAATGTATACAAATCATTCAACATTGTGTCGAACCTTGTGATCAGTGATTTATATATTAATAAGGAAAAACTCGGGCAAGCTGTTCTTATAAATACATGGGATGATCAGAAAAAAACTATAACCATCAATGCAGATATTTTGTATGAAGGAACGTCAGGAACAAACAAACCTATTTCCGTTTCAGGAAATTATTATCCTGGAAGTGAAAAGGAAAATTTCGATCTGGATATTAACCTGACAAATTTTAAATTGAAATTGCTTGAAAAGTACTTATCGGGCTTTTCGTCTAATTTAAAAGGATTTGCGACTGGGAAACTGAAATTGAAAGGTACGTTAGATGAACCGGATATTAATGGACATCTTCTCCTTATGGTGAAAGGGTTTAAGATTGATTACCTCAACGAAAATTATACGTTTACCGATAGTATTTTTGTAAATAAGAACTCCTTTTCTTTTGACCACATTGTGTTGAATGATTCTTATGGGGATACTGCCATATTTGATGGGAAGATATTTCATGAAAATTTCAAGAATTTTAAGTTTGACCTTACTTTTAAACCATATAACTTTCATTGTTTGAATACAAATGCTTCTCAAAATAATCTTTTTTATGGCAAGGCAAGTGTTTCAGGATTGGTGAAGATTACAGGCGATGAAAATAATATCAATATTGATGTTTCGGCAAAGACAGCAAAAAACACACATTTATTTATCCCAATTTCAAGTGAATCCGAAATATCCGACAACAATTATATACGGTTTGTAAACAGCAAATTAAAAGTGAGCACTGACGAAAATTACAATGTGGATCTTTCAGGTATACAGATGAATTTTGTGTTGGATGTTACGAATGATGCAGAAGTTCAGATCATCTTTGATTCGAAGATCGGAGACATCATTAAAGCACGGGGTAACGGAAATATTAAAATGGAAATCACAACCCTTGGCGATTTCAATATGTATGGTGATTACGTGATCGAACAAGGGGATTACCTGTTTACACTGAAGAATGTAATTAACAAGAAATTTATAATCGAGAACGGTTCTTCCATTAAGTGGAACGGCAACCCTTATGATGGCATTGCTGATATAACAGCAGTATATCATGCGAAAACTTCTTTGTATACACTGAATGGAGATTCAAGCGCGGAAAATAAAAAAAGGATTGATGTGGATTGTTTACTCAGCATGAAAGATAAAATTTTTAATCCAACCATTACTTTCAATATTGACCTCCCCAACAGCGATGATAATAAGAAAAACATTGTGAAAAGCCATACCAGTAATGAAGAGGAAATGAACCGCCAGATATTTTCTCTTCTTATTTTAAATAGTTTTTACTACGATAATAAAAGTATTTTAAACTCTGTTGGTCCAGGGCTTGGTTCCACGTCTACTGAAATGCTGTCAAATCAGCTTTCCAATTGGCTTTCGCAGATCAATAAGAATTTTGATATCGGTGTAAATTATCGCCCCGGAACACAAATGACCAGCGAAGAATTAGAAGTAGCTTTGTCCACGCAGCTCTTCAACGACCGGCTTAGTATAGATGGCAATGTTGGCGTTTCAAATAATCAGGGAACTCAATCTAAAGCCAGTAATATTGTCGGCGATGTTAATTTAGATTACAAACTTACAGATCGAGTTCATGCCAAATTCTATAATAAATCCAATACGGTTGATCTTCTTAATAGTAATTCTCCCTATACACAGGGGATAGGTATTTTATACCGCAGAGAATTTAATGCATTCAGCGAGCTTTTTCGGAAAAAGAAAAAGATGATTCAGTGAAGTCGAAGAACTAAAAACAGTCAATTGTCAATTAGTCACTGGTTGTAAGTTTTAATTTCAATGAATGTCCTAATATCTATTTTTCTTTTCCTTCCCTCCATGCTTCGACACGTCTTCACTACGTTACGACGGCTCAGCATGACCATCGCGTAACTCAGTTGGCAATTCTTAATTCATAATTCCTTTACAGATCATGTCCCATCTTTTTTTTCTTTGTTTCAAGATAGAATTTATTATGCTTGTTGGGTTTAATAATGATAGGTATGTTTTCGACAATATGAAGTCCGTAACCGGTTAATCCTTTCCTTTTGGTCGGGTTGTTCGTTATAAGACGCATATTGACAATTCCAAGATCGCGCAGTATCTGTGCTCCAATACCATAATCCCGTTCATCCGATTTAAAGCCTAAAGTAAGATTAGCTTCTACAGTATCTTTGCCCTGTTCCTGCAAGTGATAAGCCCTCAGCTTGTTAAGCAAACCTATTCCGCGTCCTTCCTGATGCATATAGAGAATTACACCTTTACCTTCTTTTTCGATCATTTTCATTGACTCGTGCAATTGTGCACCGCAGTCGCAACGACACGAACCAAAAATATCACCTGTAACACACGATGAATGTACTCTTACCAGCACGGGTTCTTTTTTTTTCCAGGTACCTTTCACCAGTGCAATGTGGGTGCGGTCGTTCGTAAGCTGACGATAGGCATATAATTGAAAATATCCCCATTCTGTGGGCAGATCAACCATCACTTCTTTCGAAACAAAACTTTCATTCCTGATTCTGTGTGCGATCAGATCCTGGATGGAAACAATCTTCAAGTTGAATTTCTTTGCAATTTTAAATAATTCGGGCAGTCTGGCCATGGTACCATCGCTATTCATTATTTCTACCAAGGCTCCCACAGGAGCTAATCCTGCCAGCTTTGCAAGATCGACAGTAGCTTCTGTATGCCCTGCTCTTTGCAGGACACCGGCGCTTTTTGCCTTCAAAGGGAAAATATGTCCCGGCCTTCCCAATTCCCCGGGCTTTGTTTTAGGATTAGTAAGAGCTTTGATTGTTTTCGCCCTGTCGCCGGCGGAAATTCCTGTGGTACATCCATGACCGATCATATCTACTGAAACAGTGAACGCTGTTTCGTGTGAAGACGTATTTTTTGCAACCATCATTTCCAGTCCAAGTTCTTCACATCGTTTTTCTGTGATAGGAGCGCAAATAAGCCCTCGTCCATGGGTTGCCATGAAATTAACTATCTCCGGACTTATGGTTTGTGCAGCACAGATAAAATCTCCTTCATTTTCGCGGTTTTCATCGTCCACTACAATGACCACCCTGCCTTGCCTGAATTCGTCAATTGCTTCTTCTATTGTATTTAATTTATCGGTCATTTTTCTTATTTCTTAAGCTTACTGTTGAATGATTATACAAAGGTAGTTTTTTTTGATTTAGACGGATTAAATTAAAGAATGGTTTGGCAAAATCTTTTTTGAAGTGCTACGTAAAATAAATTGTATTACTATTTTCTCTATTTTGATCTTGATTTAACCTAAGATTTCTCATTCCTCCGCCGACCGGCGGATTCATTGCGAAATGACAGCTTTTTTCCTTTTTTGAGGGAATGGAGGAAATGAGGAATCTTTATTTTTTTATCAGCACCTTATTCGTCGCGGCGAAAAAGAAAACACCGTTTTATAAATATTTCAATATCAGTCTTTGTTTTATGAAATAATTTTTATAATTTTGCCATCCGTTTAAAAAAGTAATTATAAATCATCCCGAAACTTCGGGATTAAAAAACTAAAAAACAATGACAAATCAGTACGAAACCGTTTTCATTATGACTCCCGTTTTATCTGAAGACCAGATGAAGGAAGCGGTAAGCAAGTTCCACAAGCTGTTAGCTGAAAAAGGAGCTAAAGTTGTTTTCGAAAACAACTGGGGATTACGTAAATTGGCTTATCCCATACAGAAAAAGTCAACAGGGTTTTACTACCTGATCGAATTCAAGGCAGAAGGCGATATTGTAAGAGACCTTGAAATCGCATACAAACGCGATGAGCGGATACTCCGTTTCCTTACAATAAAACTCGACAAGCATTCTCTTGCTTATAACGAAAAGAAAAGGAGCGGTAAACCTAAAGCCGAAAAGGTCCAAGCTTAAAAATAATTTACGAATCTTAAAAAACAGATAAAATGAGTTCACAAAATCCAGAAATCAGATATTTAACACCGATTAATGTTGATATCAAAAAGAAAAAATACTGCCGCTTTAAAAAAAGCGGAATAAAATATATCGACTATAAAGATGCCGACTTCCTCCTGAAATTTGTTAATGAACAGGGCAAGATCCTTCCAAAAAGACTTACCGGTACTTCCGACAAATACCAGAGAAAAATTGCTCAGGCTGTCAAAAGAGCAAGGCATATTGCATTATTACCTTACGTTGGTGATTTATTAAAATAAAGGAGGACAAACCATGGAAGTGATATTGAAACAAGACATACATAACCTCGGATATAAACACGATGTTATCAATGTAAAAAACGGTTACGGCAGAAATTATCTGATCCCGAAAAAACTTGCGATTACAGCAACCGAACAGAACAAAAAGATTGCTGCCGAAACTCAGAAACAACGGGCTTTCAAAGAAGAAAAAATAAAGAAAGAAGCACAGAAAGTTGCAGATGGACTTCAGAATATTACCCTGAAAATAGGCGCAAAAGCCGGTACATCAGGCAAAATATTTGGTTCCGTTAATGCACTGCAAATTGCTGAAGCCATTAAAGCACAGTTTAACTTTGAGATCGACCGCAAGAAAATTATTGTTGACGGCGAATCTATAAAAGAGCTGGGCATATACAGCGCCAAAGTAAATCTGCATAAAGAAATAAAATTAGAAGTGAAATTTGAAGTTGTTGCCGAGTAACACTTTTTCGGTATATTATTGCAAAAACCTGTATTACTCTACTATGCAGGTTTTTTATTTTTTATATATAGTGCTAAATTAAGAATCAAATGACGCCATTGCGAAACCGACGAGGAGGTGAAGCAACTTAGCGAAGCAACTCATGAACACCTCAAATAGAATAAAATAATTTGTAAATAATCTCAAAACGACATATTAGGATTAACATAACAATAGTAATGCTCACGCAAAATCAAATCAAACATATTCAATCTCTTCAGCAAAAGAAATTCCGCAGCATTCATAATCAATTTATTGCCGAAGGACCTAAGCTCGTTGAAGAATTAATTGGCAGTAAATTCTCTTTTGAAAAGATCTACGCAAAAAAAGAGTGGCTCACGGATCACATTGATAGAGTTCAAAAAAAAGAAATTCCATTCATCGAAATAAACGATAAAGAATTAGAACGCATCAGCGCTCTTACTACGCCCAACAATGTTCTTGCAGTGTTGAATATTCCTAAGCAAACTATGCCTATTGATATTTTCGGTAAAGAACTTATTCTTGTTCTTGACGAAATAAAAGACCCCGGAAACCTTGGCACCATCATACGTACTGCTGACTGGTTCGCAATAAACCACATCATTTGTTCTGAAAATTCCGTAGATATTTACAATCCTAAAGTGGTGCAGGCAACTATGGGCAGCATTGCTAAAGTGAACGTTTATTATACAAACCTCAGAAAACTTCTGGAAGAAAATGCTGAAAAAGCTGCTATTTACGGCGCTTTTACTGACGGCGAAAGTATATACGATATAAAACCCGCAGAGCATGGAATAATTGTAATAGGTAACGAATCGGCAGGAATATCAAATGATTTGCAAGCATTTATTCAGAAAAGAATTTCTATTCCATTGCATCGTAATGAAAACGAGCGCTGCCCTGAATCGCTGAATGCCTCAATAGCTGCGGCTATTATATGCTATGAATTTCGAAGAAAATCCCGAATTTATTCTTAATACCGATGCGATATTTGTAATGGTATAACCTGCATTATTCATAAATTTTCAGAGAAAATTTTAAATAGTGCGATCCCGAATACTTAGGATGAGTAGTGGATTTCTTCTTTTGTGTTTTCTATTTGTACACAGGTTATTTACCACTCTGAGCCTAAGCCGAGTAATTTTCGTAAAATTGTTTATCAGTTTGCATTTTTATGTGTATTTTTGTTCCTGCAAATTTGTCATTTTTTTGACATTTTTACACACTTGGCGGTAGAACCATTTTCAGATGTTCACATTATTTAAACGCGAAATAAAAAACTTCTTAAGTTCACTTATCGGATATATTGTAATTACAGTATTTCTTCTGATCAATGGCTTATTCCTTTGGGTTTTTCCAATGGATTTTAATATCCTTGAAAATGGTTATTCCAATATTGATGGACTTTTCATGCTGGGACCTTTTGTGTTTTTATTCCTTATCCCTGCCATTACAATGCGGTCGTTTGCCGAAGAAAAACGCAGCGGAACTATTGAAATGCTATTGACAAAGCCTCTCACCGATTTACAGATAATTCTTTCGAAATACCTGGCAGGGGTTGTTCTTGTTATATTCTCCATACTTCCAACCCTCATCTATTATATATCGGTTTATCACTTAGGCAGTACACCAGGGAACCTTGATGCAGGCGGAACATGGGGCTCATATATCGGGCTTCTTTTTCTTGGCGCTGTTTTCGTATCCATCGGGCTTTTTGCATCAACACTTACGGATAACCAGATAATTTCTTTTATTATTTCTTTATTTCTTTGCAGCATTTTTTACATTGGTTTTGAATTTATTTATTCGTTCAATATTTTCGGAAAGTATGCTTTGTTTGTGCAGTCGTTGGGTATAAGTTATCATTATTCATCAATCAGCCGCGGCGTAATAGATACAAGGGATCTGCTTTATTTTTTTAGCCTGATATGCATTTTCATTTTGCTCAGCAAAATCTCACTCGAAAGAAGAAAATGGTAAAAATGAAGAAACAAACAGACAGCACTGCATCGGTATCATACGGCAAAAAAGGCGTAAAACGTTATAGTATTACTCAGTTCATCCTGTGTTTTAGCATTATCATATTTCTTAACGTTATCGGCTCTTTTGTTTTTACACGGATAGATCTTACTTCTGAGAAAAGGTACACCCTTTCGAATGCCACAAAAAAGATTATCAAAAATCTTGATGATATTGTATATTTCAAAATATATCTTGAAGGTGATTTTCCCGGTGCCCCCGGTTTTAAACGTTTAAGAAATGAAACCCGCGAAATGCTTAATCAATTCAGGGCATATTCAGATTTTATTCAGTACGAATTTATAAATCCATCCGAAGGTTCTGATAAAAAACAAATCAAAGATCTCTATCAACAGCTCGTTAGTAAAGGCCTTCAGCCCACCAATCTTCAGATTAAAAACACCGAAGGATCAAGTCAGCAGATCATTTTCCCCGGCGCTATTGTAACATACAAGGATAAAGAAATGCCGTTACTGCTGCTTAATTCCCAAATCGGTATTCCGCCCAAAGCTGTCCTGAACAGTTCTATTCAGTCGCTTGAATATAACATTGCAAGTGTAATTAAAAAACTTTCAATCATTCATAAACCTAAGATAGCATTTATTGAAGGACATGGAGAGCTTGACAAATATGAGACAGGAGATATTTCAAATTCGCTTTCAGAATATTATAATGTACAACGTATAAAAATCAATCATAGGTTAAAAGCGTTAAAAGATATTAAAACGATTATTATTGCGAAACCTGATTCGACGTTTGATGACAAGGACAAATTTATCATTGATCAGTTTGTGATGAAGGGTGGAAAAGTACTCTGGCTGATTGATCCTGTTTTTGCCAGTATGGATAGCCTGCGTTTTTCTGACGAAACAATAGGTATCGCTCAAAATCTGGGAATAGAAGACCAGCTTTTTAAATATGGTGTTCGACTTAACTATGATCTGATTCAGGATTTGAATGCCATGCCTATTCCGGTTAAGACAGGGAACCTTGGAACCCAACCGCAGTTAAGCTACATGCCCTGGTATTTTTTCCCGGTGGTAATGCCTGGCACAAATCACCCTATTGTCAATAATCTGAATGCAATAAAATTTGAATTTGTAAGCAGCATTGATACTGTTGGTTCAAAATCCATTGCAAAAAAAATATTACTTACCACGTCAAAATATTCGCGTGCTCTCGGCACACCTGTTTCCATCAACCTTGATATAATGCGCAAAGAACCGGACGAGAGGCTCTTCAACAAACCAAATATTCCTGTTGCCGTTTTGCTCGAAGGAACCTTCACTTCACTTTTCAAGAACCACATTACACCTGAGATAGTAGAAAACAAGGAAATTGATTTCAAAGAGGCAAGCATTCCGAACAGGATGATTGTGGTTTCAGATGGTGATGTGATTAAAAACATGGTGCAAATATATAATGGGAGCAAGTATCCGCTCCCACTCGGATACGATAAATACACCAGAGAATCCTTTGGAAATAAAGACTTTTTACTAAACTGCATTGACTACTTATGTGATGATTCAGGGCTTATTGACGTCAGATCACGGGAATTAAAGCTAAGGCTGCTTGACAAAACCAAGATCAACAAAAGTAAGCTTATGATTCAGCTTGTCAATACAGGGATTCCCATTTTATTGGTTCTTTGTTTCGGGTTAATTCATGGAATAATCAGAAAAAGAAAATATACTTCAAAAAAAATAGGGATAAGGCAAATAAGGCATAAGCTATAAGGCATAAGGGATAAGACCTATAAATTCACCACACTTATAAATTTATACTCTTAAATAAATACAAAAAAATCTTTCGTTTAAATGAAAAAAAACAGACTAACACTGATAATCACTATTACACTTGCAATTATCGCATTATTTTTTATTTACACTACTACCAAAAGCACGATTCCAAAGGCGATAAAAGACTTTGCCATTCAGGATACCTCCTTGGTAACAAAAGTTTTTCTGACCGATAAATCAAATAATAAAGTTATTCTGGAGAAAAAAGCACTTGGAAAATGGTCAGTAAATAATAAATACACGGCCAGTAACGGGATGATAACTGTTTTGCTTAAAACAATTATGATGCTTGAAGTTAAGTCGCCTGTTGCCAGATCAGCCAGAAATAATGTAATTAAGCGTCTTGCTTCTTCATCTGTTAAAATTGAAATTTATCAGACTGTATATAGAATTGACTTCCGGGGAATAAAATTGTTTTCCCATGAAAAACTTGTTAAAACATACTATGTAGGCGGTGCTACAATGGATAATATGGGAACATTCATGCTAATTGAAGATTCTGATGAACCATTTATCATGCATATTCCGGGTTTTCGCGGCTTTTTAAACTCAAGATACAGTACTCTTGAAAACGATTGGCGTGATCACACGCTTTTTAATATTGATATCCCGAATATCAAGTCAGTAAAACTCGAATTTCCATCTGGCACCGAAAATTCTTATGAAATAGTTAATACTGGAGATGCGCATTTTACACTTACCGCTTTATCTCCTAAAATGCAAATTACCGATTATGATACATTGCGACTTTATGATTTTCTTTCGACATTTCGTGATATCAAGTATGAATTAATTATAACTGACACAAAACTTCATAACAAAGATTCAATTGTTGCCACAATCCCTTTTCACATACTCACCGTTACGGACATGTCAGGAAAGAAAACAACCATTAAAACCTATCATAAAAAAGCTACTGATGAACAAACAGAGCCAGATGGGTCAATCAGCCCTTATGATTTAGACCGGCTCTATGCATTGTTTAATGATGGTAAAGATTTTGCCCTTATACAGTTTTATGTATTTGACAATGTTCTAAGACCTTTGCCATATTTTATAAAGACTACAGAAGCTACAAGAAAGACCGTAAAATAAATATTTCTAAAAAAAATTACTGTTTTCATAAAAAAGCTATATTTGTAAATAATTTGAAAATTCAATTAATATGAAATTTATTGTTTCCAGCACATTACTGCTAAAGCAGCTTCAAGCTATCGGCGGTGTTATTAATAGCAGCAACACCTTGCCCATTCTCGACAATTTTCTTTTCGAACTCGACAAAGACGGGCTTACAATATCAGCTTCCGACCTTGAAACTACCATGACGGCCAAAGTGGTTGTTGCAAAAGCAGAAAAAACAGGTAGTATAGCGATTCCTGCAAAGATACTGCTTGATACCCTGAAAACCTTTTCGGATATTCCAATCACATTTACTATTGAACCAAAAACAACTTATGCGATTGAAATTTCTGCCGGTGAAGGTAAATACAAGCTTACCGGACATAATGCCGATGAATTTCCAAAAACACCTACGCTTGAAAGTTCTTCTTCAGTTGAAATTGGATCTGAAGTATTGGCGAAAGCAATTAACAAATCTCTTTTCGCAACCGGAAATGACGAACTTAGACCGGTAATGTCAGGTGTATTTTGCCAGCTTTCACCGGAGAACATAACTTTTGTTGCAACTGATGCGCATAAATTAGTGCGTTACAGAAGGGCTGATGCAAAATCGAATGAGGTTTCGTCTTTTATACTTCCGAAGAAACCGTTAACCCTGCTTAAAAACTTACTTTTGTACGATGAAAGTAAAATAAAGATTGAGTACAACACCACCAATGCTTTCTTTGCATTCAGTAATTTCAATCTTATCTGTCGCCTTATTGATGGGAAATATCCAAATTATGATGCAGTGATTCCAACTAATAATCCAAACAAGCTGATAATAGAAAGAATACCTTTTCTTAACTCTATTAAACGCGTTTCAATCTTCTCAAACCAATCTACTCATCAGGTACGATTCAAGATTAGCGGAAAAGAACTTACACTATCGGCTGAAGACCTTGATTTTGCAAATGAAGCAAAAGAACGTCTTACCTGTCAATACGAAGGCGAAGACATGGAAATCGGCTTTAATTCTAAATTTATCCTTGAAATGTTGAATAACATTGACTCGGATGAAGTGTGCCTTGAAATGTCAGCTCCTAATCGCGCAGGACTTCTTATCCCTGTAAACAATGAAAACAAAAAAGAAGATCTGCTTATGCTGGTAATGCCGGTAATGCTAAATACATAGCTTTAGCGGTTATTTAACAGATGAAGTGCGGGTAAAATCCAAATGGTATTTATACGTTAATAAAAACCCCGATCAGTTTACTGCCGATCGGGATTTTTTCAATTCCGCATGTGCGGGACAAAAGTCTTATTTTTTTGTAACATTCACGGCCTTTTTGCCTCGTTCATCTTCAGCAATATCAAAGATCACTTCATCTTCTTCCTTCAGATCATGGTCTACCAGACCGGTAATGTGAACAAAAATTTCCTTTTGAGATTCATCATCAACGATAAACCCAAAACCCTTTTTGCGATTAAAAAATTTTACTTTACCTGTTGCCATTAATTTAAATTTAGGGGTTAATAATTATTTATTTAAAAACACAAAGATATAAAGAAATTTTAAAACGAACAATATTTTTTACTTAATTAACTATAAAAAACTGACGACATAAGGTCCGGCAGCAACCAAACGCTTACCTTCTTCGTTGTCAGTAAAATTTTCAAAATTTGCAATGAATTTTTTTGCCAGATTGATAGCTGAGGCATCCCAATCTTCAGGATTTTGCCACAAATTACGCGGGTTCAGAATTTTGCTGTTAACACCCTCAACGGCTTTTGGTATCATTAGCCTGAACACAGGAAGTTCCTCGTATTCAGCCACTTCTAACGATCCATCTAATATTGCATCAATAATAGCACGAGTTGAAGGAATATCAATCCTATTTCCCACACCATAAGGGCCACAGATCCATCCTGTATTTACAAGGTACGCAAAAGCCCCATGCTGTTGCATTTTCTTTGCAAGCTCTTGTGCATACACTGCAGGATGCAACAATAAAAATGCAGCGCCAAAACAGGATGAAAAAGTAGGTGTGGGTTCAATTATTCCACGCTCTGTTCCTGCAACTTTAGCAGTATAACCGCTCAGGAAATGATACATGGTCTGATCATACGTAAGTTTTGCAACCGGAGGCAGAACACCAAAAGCATCAGCTGTAAGGAATATGATATTTTTTGGATGCCCGCCTTTTGAAACAGGTTTTACAATATTATTGATATGGTAGATTGGATATGAAACCCTGGTATTTTCAGTTTTTGAACCATCTTTAAAATCTATTTCTCCGGTATCTTTATTATATGCTAAATTTTCCAGAAGAGCATCACGGCGGATAGCATTGTAAATATCAGGTTCTTTTTCTTTGCTCAGATTGATGCACTTAGCATAACAACCGCCCTCAAAATTAAAAATGCCTTCATCATCCCAGCCATGTTCATCATCACCAATTAGCAATCTCTTGGGATCTGCTGAAAGCGTGGTCTTTCCCGTTCCCGATAATCCGAAAAATATCGCTGTATCTCTTGCTTTTCCCATATTTGCAGAACAATGCATGGATGAAATACCTTTCAAGGGCAGAAAATAATTCATTACAGAAAACATTCCTTTCTTCATTTCCCCACCGTACCAGGTACCTCCTATCACAGCCATACGTTCTTTCAGGTTAAATGCAACAAATACTTCGCTGTTCAATCTTTGCTCTTTCCAATTGGGATTAGTAGCTTCACAAGCATGCAGAATTGAGAAATCCGGTTTAAAATTTTTCAATTCCTCTTTTGAGGGTCTGATAAACATATTCTTTACGAAATGTGCAACCCATGCTACTTCTGTAACAAGCCGCAAATTCAAACGCGTATTCACATTGGCGCCACAAAAAGCATCAACCACATAAAGTTTTTTGCCACTTAATTGTACCTGTGATATTTGCTTTAATGATTTCCAGATTTCTTCCGAAATAGGCTTATTATCCGATCCTTTCCTGTTTGCAGCAGCCCACCATATATTTTTTTCAGAAGTTTCTTCTTTTACAATGTATTTATCTTTTGGTGACCTGCCGGTGTAAATACCGGTATCCACATTCAAAGCGCCTGTATTGGTGACGAATCCTTTTTCAAGTCCTCTCAGTTTCGGATCCGTTTCATGAAGGAATAAATCATCATAAGAAAGATTGTAATATATTTCTTTAAAGTTCTTGATTCCGTATGTTGACAGATCTATTTTTTCAACTGAACAACATTTACATGACATAATTCATATTTTAGCAGTTACTTTTTAGGGGTATTCAACTTTTCTTTAATAACAGCATGTGCTGCTGCAAGGCTTGCAATAGGCACGCGAAATGGAGAACAGCTTACATAGTTAAATCCCAAAGAATGACAGAACTCAACAGATAAAGGTTCTCCGCCATGTTCGCCGCATATACCGATCTTAAGATCCTTTCTTACTGAACGACCTTTTTCAACAGCAACTTTCATAAGGAAACCAACACCTTCCTGATCAAGTATATTAAACGGATCCTCAGGAAGAATTTTCTTATCAAGATATTCCGGCAAGAAAGAACCGATATCATCCCTCGAAAAACCGTAGGTCATTTGGGTAAGATCGTTAGTCCCGAACGAGAAGAACTTGGCGACACTCGCAATTTTATCAGCAGTAATACATGCTCTCGGAATTTCGATCATAGTTCCTATAAGGTGATCTATTGATTTCAAATTGAACTTGACACAAACTTCTTTGTAAACTTTTTCAATCAATGCGTACTGGTCTTTTAATTCAGTATCAACGCATGTAACAGGGATCATAATTTCAGGAAAAGGCTTTTTCTTTTCTTTTAGTAATTCTGCAGAAGCTTCAAATATAGCTCTTACCTGCATTTCAGTGATTTCAGGATATGTAATACCCAGACGAACGCCGCGATGCCCCATCATCGGATTATTTTCATGAAGCGTTTCTGCTCTTTTGTTGAATTCTTCAGTAGTCACGCCAAGGCTTTGAGCTATCTTGTTCCTTTCCTCAATATTATTGGGAACAAACTCGTGTAAAGGAGGATCAAGCGTACGGAAAGTAACAGGGTATCCGTTCATGGCTTCCAGTGTTCCTTTAATGTCTTCCTTTACAAACGGAAATAACTCATTTAAAGCATTTCTGCGTTCTTTTTCAGTTTTAGAAATGATCATCTTTCTGAGTAAGAATAAAGGCTTTTCAGAATTTTTACCGTAAAACATATGTTCTGTACGGAATAAGCCGATGCCTTCAGCGCCGAATAATCTTGCCCTTTTAGCATCTTCAGGTGTTTCAGCATTTGTTCTGATCTTCAATTTTCGAATTCCATCACAAAGTTTCATAAAAGCCTTAAAATTTGGATTTTCTTCAACGGCTTTAATCATAGGTACTTTACCTTTGTATAAGTTACCCTTGCTTCCATTAAGGGAGATAAAATCGCCTTCTTTTAAGGATAATCCATCAATCTTTAACGTTTTATTTTGAGCATCCACTTTTAATCCACCTGCACCAACAATACAGCATTTTCCCCAGCCCCTTGCTACAAGGGCAGCATGACTGGTCATACCGCCGCGTGCAGTCAGAATAGCTTCTGCTGCACGCATACCTTCAATATCTTCAGGGTTGGTTTCTTCACGTACAAGAATTACCTGTTTCCCTTTTTTTGCCCAGGCAACAGCATCAGCAGAGTTGAAAACGATCTGTCCGGTTGCGCCTCCAGGTCCGGCAGGCAAGCCCTTCGCAATAGGTTTTGTAATTAGTTCTGCAGCGGGATCCAGGATAGGATGTAATAATTCATCTAACTGGTTTGGTTGAACACGGATAACAGCTTCTTCTTTCGTGATCAGTTTTTCTTTCAACATGTCAAGAGCCATCTTAACCGAAGCGGGACCATTGCGTTTCCCAACACGACACTGTAACATGTATAATTTATTATCCTGTATAGTAAATTCAATATCCA
>Ga0247841_10002065_pt1 | contig 41712 bp, 39 predicted proteins | sample LaCruzMarch2015__2_FD_192410 | JGI IMG/M metagenome (GOLD analysis project Ga0247841, IMG submission 192410) | Freshwater microbial communities from meromictic Lake La Cruz, Castile-La Mancha, Spain - LaCruzMarch2015_18m | ecosystem: Environmental > Aquatic > Freshwater > Lake | place: Spain...
GCCCCGCGCATCGAGCCGGTCCTGCGGAGCGGTGGGTCACCGGGAGACATGCTCTTTGTGACCGGGGTTCTCGGCGGCTCGCTCGGCGGGCACCATCTCGATTTTGTCCCGCGGCTGGCTGAGGGCCAGTGGCTGGCCGGTCGCGGGATCGCGTCGGCGATGATGGACCTCAGCGACGGGTTGGCGAGCGACCTGCCCCGGCTCGCGCGGGCGTCGAGGTGCGGGTTTCGGGTCGGCGAGGTGCCAGCCCGGAGCGGCGTAAGCCGGGAGGCGGCGCTTAGCGATGGGGAGGACTACGAGCTCCTCTTTGCGGCCCCTCCCCTCCTCGCGCGGCGCCTCTCGCAATGGCCGTTCCCAAAAACGCCTCTCACCTGCATCGGAGAACTCGCCAAGCCCGGGGTAGAGCCGCAGGACTGGCCGGGCGGTTGGGATCACTTTTCTGTTGCCCCGCGACCATCCGCCCGCCAGCTTACCGACGTCCAGCCCGCCCCGCGGCGGCGGACGAAACCACGACCCGCATGATCCGGATCAACTACAAGCCGGCCGGCACGCCGCCGGCCACGCTGCAGCCCCGCGAGGGATCCCGACCGCGCGCGACCATCTCGCTGATCCAGTATGATCAGGAAACGATCCTGGAGGCCGACTTTAATTCTTTTGCGGACCTTGTGGCGAAGATCGATCCGAAAAAGGTCAACTGGATCAACATCGACGGGCTCGGGGATATCGACCTCCTCCGCCAGCTTGGCGAGCAGTTCCAGATCCACCCGCTCGCCCTCGAGGACGTCCTGAATACGGCGCAGCGCCCGAAGATCGAGCGCTTTACGACGCATTTTTTCATCGTGAGCGAGATGATTTATTTCGACGCTGCCGAGGAGCTCGCCTTCGAGCAGGTGAGCCTGTTCCTCGGCGACCACCATGTGATCACGCTCCAGGAGGAGCAGGGGCACGATGTGTTTGACCATGTGCGGGAGCGCCTGCGGTCAGGGCGCGGATTCGCGCGAAAAATGGGTGCCGACTACCTCGCTTACGCGCTCCTCGATGCCACGGTGGACCAGATTTTTCCGGTTTTGGAATCGGTCGGCGATTCGATCGAGTCGGTCGAGGAGGAGCTCCTCGAACGCCCGACCCGCGGGCCGCTCAAAAAGCTCTACGAGGCGAAGCGCCTCCTCCTGCACCTGCGCCGCGCGGCCTGGCCGCACCGCGAAATCTTTAACACGCTGATCCGGGACGACACCGGTCTGATCTGCCGCGAGACGCAGATTTTTTTGCGCGACTGCTACGACCACACGACGCAGATCATCGACATCATCGAAAGCTACCGCGACCTCACGGCCGGGCTCATGGACCTCTACCTGTCGAGCCTCGGGTTCCGGACAAACGAGATCATGCGCGTACTCACCGTGGTCTCGGTGATGTTCATCCCGCTCACATTTCTGGCCGGCGTCTACGGGATGAATTTTAACACCGACGACAAGTGGAACATGCCCGAGTTGGACTGGCCGTTCGGGTACGTGGCGTTCTGGTCGCTCTGCCTGCTGATTGTGGGCAGCATGGCTCTCTTTTTTAAGAGGAGAAAATGGCTGTGAAACCGGTGCTGATTCTGACGGCGGCATTCGGTGAGGGCCACAATGCTGCGGCGCGCAACCTGGCCGCCGCGCTCGGCGAGGCCGGGGTGAAGGCATCGGTCCACGACATCTTCGACGAGGCGTACGGCCCGCTGAACCAGGCGGTGAAGCACGTCTACCTTTTTGTCATCAACCATATTCCCGCGCTCTGGAGCGCCATCTTTTTTCTCCTCGACCGCACCGCCGTCGTCGGCGGCGGGATCGGGGTTTTCGGGCGTGCGGCCCGGCTCCTCGCGCGGCGGATCGCCGAGCTTCGCCCGGATGCGATCGTGAGCACGTACCCAGGGTACGGGCATCTCATGGACCTGATCCGCCGCCGGGGCGAGGCCGGGGACGCCGAGCTGGTCACGATTGTGACCGACTCGCTGACCGTCAACTCGGTCTGGTACCGCTGCTCGTGCGACCATTTTCTCGTCGCCAACCCGGAGACCGCGCAGGTGATGCGCGAGGCCGGAGTGTCGGGCGAAAAGATCCATGTGACCGGGTTCCCGGTCCCCCTCGTTTTTTCCGAACCGCCGCCCGTGCGGAGCGCGCCGCCGTACGAGGTCCTGTTCATGGTGAACTCGTCGCACCACTTGGCACCGGCAGTGGTCGGGAAGATCCTGGAGATTGATGGCATCCGGCTCACGGTGACGGTCGGCCGGGATGCCGAGCTCGGGCGGGCGCTCGAAAAGCTTTCCTCCCCGGCCGGCACCCCGCCGGAAATCCACGGGTGGACGCCGGAGATCCCGCACCTGATCCGCCGCAGCCATGTGCTCATCAGCAAAGCCGGAGGGGCCACCGTTCAGGAGGCCCTCGCCGCCAGGACGCCGATGATCATCACGCAGATCGTTCCCGGCCAGGAGGAGGGGAATGCCAGGCTTCTCATCGAATCCGGAGCCGGCGAGCTGGCGGCGTCGCCGCAGGCGATCGGCGAGGCCGTGCGTCAGATGTTTGCCGATGGCGGCCGGCTCTACCACGAGCGCCTGGCCGCGACCGGACCCCTCAGCCGCCCCGACGCCTCACGCGAGGCAGCACGCCTTCTCACCCGACTCCGCCCATGAAAATCGACGCCGCCATCTTTGACATCGGAAACGTCCTCCTCCTCTTCGACTACCTGAAGGCCGCCAACCGGCTGATCGAAAAGAACCGGCCGGCCGTCCCGCCCGACCGCGAAAAAATCGTTGCGGCGAACCGGATGTTTGAGCTCGGCCGGTCGACCCGTGCCGAATTTCTCACCGCGGTGCGCGCGGAATTTTGCGACTCCGGGGACGAGGAGGAATTCGTGCACACCTGGTCGAACATCTTTGTGGAAAATCTTCCGATGACATCACTCGCGCGCAGGCTCTCCGCGCGCATGCCGGTCTACCTGCTCTCGAACATTGGCGAGATCCACCACGGGTTCATCTTCCAATCGTTCGACGTCTTCTCGATTTTCCGAGACGGCGTCTATTCGTACCGCGCCGGGTGCATGAAGCCGTCCGCCGAGATTTTCGAGATTGCGACCGGCCAATTTTCCGTGACGCCGGCAAGCACGCTGTACTTCGACGACCTTCCTGAGAACTGCGCGGCGGCCGAAGCGGCGGGGTTCCGGGCCCATTACTACGAGCCGCACCGCGAGGATCTCCCCGGCGCATGGAATATTCCTCTGTGATCGCGTGCGGGATTTGACGAAGGGTTTAAAAGTTGCGTAGGATCGGCCTCCTATGGGCACGATCTTCGTCAACCGGGAACGCCAGAGCTTGGGCCAGTTCACCGAGCAGGAAACATCGAACGCCCTCGAGCGCGGGGAGCTTCTGCCCACCGACCTCGGCTGGACCGAAGGCATGGGGGCCTGGCAGCCGCTCTCCACATTTACCAGCCTGCCGCCCCCGGGGGCAGCTCCGGTCCCGAGCGGAGTGCCCGAGCGGTTTCGCAACCTGGCCCCGAACCGGATGAAGCCCGGACGGATCGAGTTCGGAGCCTGCCTGAGCAAGGGCTGGGAGGCGTTCGCAAAAAATTGGGGCGTCTGCGTGGTGGCGACCCTCATCTTCTTCGGGATCTCCATCCTCGTCCAGGCCCCGATGCAGTTCGCCCAGGTCCTCATGGAGAAATTCACCGGCCCAAAAGGATCCGGCGACGTGATGATGATGGCCGCCGCGGGCGGAGTATTTGCTTTTTTCTGGGCGCTGGCCTCGTCGGTTTCGACGCTTTTGACCGGCGGGTTCATGTACTTTTTCATCAACACCCTCCGTACGAAGTCAAACCTGAACGACATGTTTGCGGGGTTCCGCAAATCAGCTTGGCTTCAGATCCTCCTTGCCGGCGCGGTCTGGGTCGCTGCGATTTTTGCGCTCATCATCGTCTGCATGGTGCCGGCCGTCTATCTGACGACCACCACGAAGTCGGAGGTCCCGATCCTGGTGGCTGCGCTCGTCCTGATGATCCCGCTGACCTACCTTTCCGTGGGCATCGGCTACGTATTTCCGCTGATCGTGGACCGCGGGCTCGGGTTCTGGGCAGCGATCACAACCGCGCTAAAAACGGTGAACGGCCAGTGGTTTTCGGCCCTGGGTCTTCTCATTCTGGTCGGCCTCATTGCGATGAGCGGCGTCGTGCTCTGCTGCATCGGGCTGCTGGCGACAATGCCACTCGCGTACCTCATCTGGTGCCAAGGGTACCGCCAGATGTTCGGCGATCCGGATTCGGCCACTGTCGATTGATCTACGACGTTCGCCGGAGGAGCTTCTCCGCCAGCGTGCGGAGCGGGAGCGCCCGCTCGCCGAGGGAGGAAAGCGAGGCGAGGGCTTTTTCCGTCAGGCGGGCAGCCTCCTTTTTCGAGGCCTCGAGGCCGAGGAGGGCGGGGTATGTCATCTTGCCGGCCCTGGCATCTTTTCCGGCACTCTTGCCGAGCTCGTCGCTGGTCTGCGTGACGTCGAGGATGTCGTCGATCACCTGAAATGCGAGTCCCAGGCTGTCGCCGAATTCTTCGAGAATCCGGAGCGTGCGCGGCGTCGCATTCGCGGCCATTGCGCCCAGCTTCAGGCTGGTGATGATCATGGCTGCAGTTTTTCCGCGATGGATAAACCGCAGGTCGCCGGGCGAGATCTTTTTCCCCTCCCCCTCGAGGTCGGCGACCTGTCCGCCCACCAGGAAACGGCTTCCCGCAGCCCGGGCGAGCTCGGCGACGTAGTCGGCCGCCGCGTAGCGCGCGGTCGGCTTCATCCGCGCCAGCATCTCAAACGCGACGGTCAGAAGCGCATCGCCTGCAAGCACGGCAATCCCCTCGCCGAAAACCTTGTGCGAGGTCGGCCGTCCGCGCCGCAGGTCGTCATCGTCCATGCAGGGAAGGTCGTCGTGGATCAGCGAGTAGGTGTGGACGCACTCGACCGCACAGGCCGCAGGCAGCGCGTCCGCCACCCGCCGGATCCCGCAGGTCCGCGCGGAGGCCAGGCAGAGGATCGGGCGCATCCGCTTCCCCCCGGCAAAGATGCTGTACCGCATCGCGCGGTGGATCGTGATGGGCTTTGCGGACTCTTTCGGGAGCCAGAGGTTGAGCATTCGATCAACCGTGCGAATGTCTTCGGCAATAGGTGCGGCAGGGCTCATGGCAGGCGTTACTTTGCAAGGTTCAGGATCGCGGAATAGTCCGGCTTGGTGAGCGGCATCACGCTGAGCCGGGACTGGCGGAGCAGGCCGACCTGAGCGAGCGACGGGGTGGATTTGATCTGCTCCAGCGTGACCGGGCGCTTGAGGGGTTTAAGCGGCACGAGGTCGACGCACGACCAGTCGCCGCCGGGGGCGGTCGGGTCCGGGTAAGCGGCGCGGACGACCTCGGCGATGCCCACGACCGCCTTGCCGGTGACGCTGTGATAGAAGAGCACGCGGTCGCCGGCAGCCATCGAGCGAAGGTGGTTGCGGGCCTGGAAGTTGCGCACTCCGGTCCAGGAGGTTTTGCCGTCCCGCTGAAAATCCTCCCACGAATACGCCGACGGTTCCTGCTTAACAAGCCAGTGGTTCATGCGGCCACGCTAGCAAGGCGGCGGGAATTTCGCAGTTTTTTTCTCTAATGTCAGCCGCCCAGCATGCCCAAAAGTTGCAACCGGAGCGACAGGACCCCAGGCAGCATTGGGCGTCCCGCCGGTGCGGGCGTTGGTTTGGCAGCGAAAGACCGTCTCCAAACAGGCGAGACGCCTGCTGTCCCTGCCAATTTGCAACTTTCGGGCAAGCGCCCCGCAGGCCGGGACGAGGAGATTCCCTTGACCGCGCGGCGCAGGCAAAGGAAAAGAGGGGGCACATGATTTCCCTGACTGTTCCCGTCTACAACGAGCAAGACGCATTGCTTCCGCTTTTTGAGAAGATGCGCGCCGTGATGCAACGCCACGGCGAGCCGTGGGAGATCATCTTTGTGAACGATGGAAGCCACGACGGAAGCCCGGCGATCCTCGACGGGTTGGCGGCCGCGAACCCGGAGGTGAAGGTGATCCACTTCCGCCGGAACTTCGGCCAGACCGCTGCGATGATGGCGGGTTTTGATTTTGCGAGCGGCCACACGATCATTCCGCTCGATGGCGACGGGCAGAACGATCCCGAGGACATCCCGCGCATGCTTGCGAAGCTCGACGAGGGGTACGAGGTCTGCTCGGGATGGCGGAAGGACCGACAGGACAATGCCCTGCAGCGGAACCTGCCGAGCATCCTGGCCAACCAGCTGATCTCTGCGGTGTCCGGCGTACGGCTCCACGATTTCGGATGCTCGCTCAAGGCCTACCGGGCGGAGGTGATCAAGGGGGTGCGCCTCTACGGCGAGATGCACCGGTTCCTACCGATCTATGCGAAGTGGCACGGGGCAAGGATTTCGGAGATCCCGGTCGGCCACTTTGCGCGCACGACCGGCAAATCAAAATACGGCCTCGAGCGCGTCCTGAAGGTCCTCATGGATCTGATGACCGTCAAATTTTTGGACAAGTACATGCTGAAGCCGATGTACCTCTTCGGGTTTTGGGGGATGGTGTTCTTCGGGGCGTCCGGCGTTTTCACGCTTCTGACATTTTACATGCGCACGCGCGGCTACTACTTCACGTCGACCCCGCTCCCGATGATGGCGGTCTTTTCGTTCATGACCGGGATGATCTGCGTCCTGATGGGGCTGCTGGCGGAGATGATCACGCGGACGTTTCATGAGTCGCAGGGGAAATCGATCTACATGGTGAGCTCGACGCGCAACCTGGATGATTCGCCGGGGGGGCGCTGATGTGCGGGATCGCCGGATTTTTCGGCTTCGGAGAACGCGGGCATCTTGAGGCGATGGCCACCCGGCTGGCCCACCGCGGTCCGGATGCCGAGGGGTATTTTTCCGATGTGGCCGCAGGGGTCTATCTCGGGCACCGGCGGCTTTCGATCGTGGATCTAGGCGGCGGCGCCCAGCCGATGGCGTCCGCTAACGGGCGGCTCGCGCTCGTCTTTAACGGCGAGATCTACAACCATGCGGAGCTGCGGGCGGAGCTGGTTGAGCGGGGGCATCGGTTTGTCTCCGACCACTCGGACACCGAAGTCCTGCTGCACGGCTGGCGCGAGTGGGGGGAAGCTCTGGTGCCCCGGCTCAACGGGATGTGGGCGTTTGCGATTTGGGATACCGATCGAAGGAGGCTTTTCCTGAGCCGGGACCGGTTTGGAAAAAAGCCGCTCTACTGGTTTCAGCGAAGCGGGACGTTTGCGTTTGCCTCCGAGCTCACCGCGCTCCTCGAACACCCTCTCGCACCACGGAACGAATCCGAAATCGCCCGCGTCAAATTTTTTGCACACGCGCTGATCCCGGCCCCGCATTCCGCGATTGCGGGGATCTGGAAGCTGCCGGCGGGGCACAACCTCGACGCCGGGCCCGACGAGGCAAAGGTCACCCGTTACTGGCGGTACGAACTCGAGCCGAACGATGACGGGCGCCTGGAAGCGGACTTGGCGGACGAGCTTCGGCAGCTGATTGCGGCTGCAACGCAGCGACGCCTGATGGCCGATGTCCCGCTGGGAATTTTTTTGAGCGGCGGCATCGACTCGTCGATGATCGCCGCCCTGGCGTCGCGCTCGGTCGGTGCCGGGGCCCTGAACACGTTTACGATCGGGTTTGAGGAGCCGACATTTGACGAGTCGGCCCCCGCGCGGCGGATGGCTGATTTTCTTGGGACCCGCCACCACCAGGAGGTGCTGAGCCTCGATGCGGCGGTCGGCTCGCTTCCGGAGATTTTCGATTTATTGGACGAGCCGCAGGGCGACAGCTCGCTGCTGCCAACGTGGCTGCTCTGCCGTTTTGCCCGCCGCCAGGTGACCGTGGCACTCGGCGGGGACGGCGGCGACGAACTGTTTGCCGGATACGATCCGTTCCGCGCGCTCCGGCTCGCAAATTTTTACCAGTCCTGCGTCCCGCGCCCTGTCCACCAGGCTCTGCGTTTCCTTGCTGCGCGCCTTCCGGTTTCCCATGCCAACATCAGCTGGGATTTTAAGATCAAGCGGACCCTACGCGGGCTCAGCCATCCGGCGCGCCTCTGGAATCCGGTCTGGCTCGGCGCGCTTGGGCCCGACGACCTCGAGCGCCTCACGGAAGCGAGGTTTCCGATCGAGGAGATCTACAGCGAGGCGATCGACGCCTGGGAGGGGTGCGCCAGCCAAGATCCTGTCGATCGGACGTTGCAATTTTACACGGAGATTTACCTGCAGGATGGGATCCTGGCAAAAGCCGACCGGGCCAGCATGATGAACTCGCTGGAGGTCCGCAGTCCGTTCCTGGATATCGAGGTGGCCAACTTTGCAAGGCGCCTTCCGAACCGGCATAAACTTCGGGGCAACACGACGAAGTTCCTTCTGAAGCTCGCGGCGGCCCCGCTCATCCCGCACGATATCATCGGCCGGAAAAAGAAGGGCTTTGGGTCGCCGGTCGGGCCGTGGTTAAGAACCGGCCGGATCGCGCCCGCGCCGGCTAGCGACCTCGTGCGCGAACGGCTGTCCGCGCATGTGCAGGGGGAGGCAGACGAGCGGCATTTCCTGTGGTGCGAATTTGTCTGGCAGGAGTGGGCGGCCCGGAGGTCCCGATGAAGCGGATCCTCCACGTGATCGACAGCCTGCATTTGGGCGGGGCGCAGGAGGTCGTGATGAACCTGGCCACGTGCGGCGACACAAGCACGTTCCACCACGAGGTGGCGACGATGCACGGGCATGGGGTTTACTGGGATCGCATGCGGGACATGGGGATCCCGCTGCACTCGCTCTCCCCCCACAAACTTTTCCCCTGGTACGCGGTCAGCCTTCCGGCCCTGCTTGCCCGCGGGCGCTTTGATGTCCTGCATTGCCACCTCGTCGCCTCGAACATCTTCGCCAAGCCGGTCGGCGCGCTCGCCCAGGTGCCGGTGATCATCAACCACGACCACACGAACGACGACTACCGCGCCAGCCAGCGCATCCGCCTCGCCCTCGACACGCTCTCAAACCGGTTCGCCACTCACCTCATCGCCGTCTCGGAATCGTGCCGGCAATTTTTGATCTCCCGCGAAGGCATCGCCGCACACAAGATCACCCTCGTCCAAAATGCCATCGACCTCGACCGGTTTTCCAAAACCTGCGGGACCCGGGAGGAGGCCAGAAAAACCCTCGGGCTTCCCGCATCCGCACGGGTCGTCGCCGGCGTCGGACGCCTGAACCCACAAAAGAATTTTGCGCTTTTCCTCGAAGTCGCCGAGCGCGTGTCCGCCCGCCATCCGGAGACGGTTTTTGTGATTGCCGGCGAGGGTCCCGAGGAGGCGAAGCTGCGCGGCCTGGCTAGCGGCCTTGGTGACCGGGTTCGCTTTGCGGGCTACGTTGCCGATACCCGGCTCGTGTACCTTGCCGCAGACGTCCTGCTCATGCCGTCGCTTTTCGAGGGTCTTCCGATGACGCTGCTCGAGGCGATGGCGATGGAGATGCCCGTCGTCGCATCGGCGCTCGACGGAATTGGAGAGGTTGTCGAAGACGGAACGGATGGGTTTTTGGCACCGTCCGGGTCACCGGATGGGTTCGTCGCAGCGATCAATCGGCTCCTCTGCGATCCGGATCTTGCCGAGCAGATCGGGACGAATGCCTCGCAAAAAATCCGGGCGCGCTTTTCGGCTACCCGGATGTGCTCCGAGGTTGAGGCGATTTACCACCGGTTTCTCAAATGAAGATCCTGACGCTCTGCTACGAGTATCCGCCCGTCGGCGGCGGCGGCGGGCGCATGGCCCATCAGGTCAGCGCGGGACTCGTCGGGCTCGGCCATGAGGTGCGCGTCCAAACCGTCCGGGTCGGTGACATTCCATCGCGCGAGCGCCGCGATGGCGTGGAGATTTTTCGCACGTTCGGGTTTCGCCGGCGCGCCGACCGCTGCTCGGTCCCCGAGATGGGCGGGTTCCTCGCGACATCGTTTTTGCCCGCTCTCCGCCATATCAGCGAATGGAAGCCGGATGTCATCCACGCGCATTTTGCGGTGCCTACCGGGGCATTGGCGCTGGCCTGCCGCCTTCTCACCGGCACCCCGTACATGCTCACCGCGCACCTGGGCGATCTTCCCGGCGGGAACCCGGACCAGACCGACAGCCTTTTTCGATTCCTGAATCCGGCGATCCTTCCGATCTGGAAAAATGCCTCGGCGGTTTCTGCTAGCAGCAGCTTTGCCGCCGGGCTGGCGCGGACCGCCTATCACATCGACCCGGCGATCATCCTCAACGGGGTTTCGATGGATGGCCTGGCCGCCAAACCCCGGCCTGCCAGCTCCCCAACCGCCCTCGTGGCCATCGGACGGTTCCATCCGCAAAAAAACTTTCTGTGGATGGTCGAGGCGTTGCGCGGGTGCGAATTTCCGTGGCGGCTGACATTGATCGGGGACGGCGGCCAGCGCGGGGAGGTCGAGGCTGCGATCGCGCGTGCCGGTCTGGGCAATCGGATCCGGCTGATGGGCTGGGTGCCTGAGCAGACGATGCGCGAGGTGCTGGAGGACTCCGACATCCTGCTGATGCCGTCGACGTCGGAGGGAAATCCCGTCGCCGCGATCGAGGCACTCAAGCGGGGGCTCGCCATTTTGGGAAGCGACATCGGCGGGCTGTCCGACATCCTCGAGGACGGCGGGAATGGGTTTGCGGTTTCCCTCGCCGGACCGGAGGCATTTCGCGAGCGCCTCGCGATGCTGTGTCGCGATCCGCTCTTGCTCGAAAAAATGAAATCCCGAAGCCTGGCGATCGCGACCCATTTTGACCTGACGACCATCGTAAAGCAATTTGAGCGATTGCTTTTGGACGCAGCGCTGCCCGGAAAAAATCAGGTTGGATAACGCGCAGGGCTACGAGGAGCGGCGCGGCGGGCGGGCGGAGACGATTCCGCTGTAGCCCGCATGGAGGGACTCCGCACAGGAGGCCCAGGAAAATTTGGTGGCTGCCAGGTGGCGGGCGGCGGTGCCGCGCTGCAAACAGATGGCACGATCGGCCATCGCCTCCCGGAGTGCGCCGGCGAGATCCTCCGCAGAATCCCCGCAGACCCACCCGGCCCCGGACTCAAGGATCTCGTCCGAGAGCGCGACGTGTCTGGTCACAACGCACGGGAGCGCGTGCGCAAGCGCCTCGGCCACCGCAATCCCGAAATTTTCCGATGCGCTCGGCAGGACAAAAAGATTCCCTTCGTTCAGAAGGCGGGATTTTTCCGCGCCGGCGACAAACCCGGGCGTCGAAACCCGGTCGGGAAATCCCGAGCTGGCGACAAGCTGGCGGATCCGGGCGTCGAGTTCCGGGCGTCCAGCCCCGGCCAGATCGAGGTGCCAATCCAGATCCCTGACGAGACCAAGCGCAGCCAGCAAGACGTCGATCCGCTTTTTTTCATGCCATCGGGAGAGGAAGACGATGCGGAACGGCCCCGACTTCGAACCGACTGGTGCCACCTCCGGGAGATCGACGCCGAGCGGGATGATCCAGCGCGGAGCTGAGCCGGGGATGACTGAGACTTCGTCCTCGCGGCGCGAGGTGAGATGGATTGCGGAGGCGCTGCGGATATTCGCCGCATCGACCAGGCGCAGGAAGAGTCGCTTTTTCCAGGCGCTCCGCCGCAGCGAGTATCCCTCCAAAATCCCGAGCGGCCGCAGCACGTAAGGGACGTTTGCGCGGCGCGCAAACAACATGGCCGCCGAGGGCAGATGGGAGAAAAGTGCGTGCACATGCAGCAGGTCGAACCCGTCAGCATGCGCGGCCAGCCACGAGGAAAACCCGCGGCCGATTTGAAACTCCCGCAAAGCGCCCGGCCAAAGCTCAGCGCGCGGAACAAACCACGTCGGCACCCCCAAGTGGGACGTCCATCCGCCAAGCGGCACATCCAAAACCCCGGGGCCGTCGTCATGCGTGCAGACGATGCGGGCATCCACGCCGATCTGAGCGAGTGCCCGGCACATCGCAACCGCAGCCACGCTCGGCCCGCCCCGCTGCGGCCCAATCGACGGGATCACGTGTAAAACTTTGAGCGGGCCCCCGATCATGATGCTCGAATCCCGTGTGTTCGCAGGTAAGTGCCCAACGATATGAGGGCCATTTTCCGCGACCAATGCGAGAGGTCGAGGCGGCGGCCGATCCCGCTTGCCTCGCCGTAGCTGCACCAGGAATCGTCGAGCCATTCCTGAAGCGGGAGCGTAAAACCCCGCTTCGGGCTGGCCGGCACAATCGCCTCGAGCGAAGGCACCAACTCCCGCAGCGCCGCCTTGCCGGGCGCGAACCGCCGGTCTGCCAGCATCCGTCGCACCTGCGACCAGAGCCGTGCATCGACAAGCGGGAGGCGCAGCTCCAACCCATGGGCCATGCTCATGGCGTCGCTGTCGCGCAGGAGCTGGTTGCGCATGTATCGCGTCGCCTCCAGGCAGGCCACCCCTTCGCGCGGGTCGTGCCATCCATCGCAGGGCGCATTCGCCCAGGGCTCGACCGCGCCATCGATCCCAAAATGTGACAATAGGAATTTTGTTTCCACCGGCGAGAAGAGGCCTCGGACGAGCTGGTATGACGATGCGAGCCCGGCCTGTTCCTGGAGCCAGGCTGCGACGCGGCGGAGCTTTCCATTCCGCGCAAGTGATTCCAACATCTGGCCCGCCGGACGGCGGACCTGCTGCGGCACGACAGCGGCGCGGGTCGCCCATGCCGGCACTGTGTGAAAGCTGGGATACCCGCCGAAAAGCTCGTCGCCTCCGAGGCCGGAGAGGACCACGCGGAACCCTTTCTCCCGCGCGAAATGCGAGATGCAAAACGTATTAAATCCATCCACGCTTGGCTGGTCCTGCGCAGCCAGAAATTTTGGGAATAAGGCGCGGGCATCGTCGCGGCCGAGTGATTTGAGGTGAAGTTTGAGCCCCATCGCCGAAGCGGCCGAGCGGATCTGCGGCTCCTCGCTGAACGCCTGCTCGGCAAAGATCAGGCTAAAGGCTTCGGTCACTTGCCCCTCGAGCGTGGCGAGGCGTGCGACCGCAGCCGAGTCGGTCCCGCCGCTCAGAAAGACGCCGACCGGAACATCGCTTACAAGGTGCCGTCGGCAGGACTCGGCGAGCGCCTCCGAAACCCCGACCTCCGCTTCCGGCGCGCCGGGATCGATCTCCCGGATGTGCACGTTTCCCTCGCGACTGCGTTCGAGAACATGCCCGGCCGGAAGGCACGAGATCCCCCGGATGCACGTGAGCGGCTCGGGAACGCTTCCGGTCTGAAAATATGCGGCGATCGCCTGCGGGTCGGCGCGAGGTTCCACAAGCCCTGAAGCCAGGATCGCACGGACCTCCGAGGCAAAAACAAACCCGGACGTCGTCTCGGCAAAGTAGAGCGGCTTGATGCCGAGCGGATCGCGGGCCAAGACGAGCGATCGGTCGGATTCCTGGTAAAGCCCGAATGCAAACATCCCCGCCAGCGAGGCAAGCGAACCCTTGGAAATGAGCCAACGATGAAGCGCCTCCGTGTCTCCGCCAACGGGATCCTCCGGAAAAAGGTGCCGGAAGTTGTAAATCTCGCCGTTAAAAACCAGGTGGCACCCGGAGCGCGACATGGGCTGGGCGGCACCTTGGCTCAAATCGATGATGGCCAGGCGCGTGTGCGCCAGGCCGGCCGTTCCATCCGGCGCGAGCCAGATCCCGCTGCCATCCGGCCCGCGGTGGGCGAGCGCCGCCTGCGTCCGCACAAGCGCGGCCTCAAGCCCAACCCGGCCAATCGAGCATCCCACGGCCCCGGCTATTCCGCACATGGCATGAGTCCTATGACCGGCATCATTTTTATTGAGAGAGCAATTTCAAGACCTCTCGCAAGCGGGCCTGAAATGATAGATGCCCGAAGTGCCTTTCGACAGCCTGTCTCAGGAATTTGGGATCCCGGCGCTGGTCGGTGGATTCCATCGCCTGCTCCATGGCAGATGCCAAGGCTTCTATATTGTCGGGGGGAACAAGCCACCCAAGATCGCCATTTCGCAGGGCATCAGGTGTGCCGCAAGCATCTGCAGCAACAACCGGTATGCCGGTGGCCATGGCCTCTAAATAGACAATCCCAAATCCTTCTTTGAGGCTCGGCATCACATAGATATCCGCCAGGCGATAGATATCGGCGAGGTCGCCCCGGGAAACAGGACCCGTGAAGCGAATGCGAGCACCAGGAATTCTTCGCCTCGCATCTTGTCGGAGTCGCTCCAGATCCGTTCCGCTCCCCACGACCAAATGAATGGAGCCTCCAAGGACCCCCTCTGCGCGCCTCTCCATAGCATCCCATATCCTTTCGATGCCCTTGGATCGCTCGCTGGCATCCAGACGGGCAACCGTGAGAATGATATGAGAGTCGTATGGAAGGTCAAAGAGCTCCCGCAATTGTGGATTTCCCTTTCCTGGCAAAAACACTTGCAGGTCGACCGTGTTCGGGAAATTGAAAAGTTTTTTACTCGAAACTCCCTGGAGCGAAGTGAGCTGTGCGGCCGTGTATTGGCTGACCGCAAGGATGAGGTCGCAATTTTGAAGGGCAATCCGTTTTATCCAAGAGAGTCGCGTCCAAACCTCGATTCCATGCACAACCGTTGCAAAGCGAATGCCCATCAGCCTCGCACAGATGACTCCCGCAGGGGCCAGCCCCGGGAACGTGCTGATGATGAGCCGGGGCCTCCATTTCAGGCAGAGAAATAAGGTTTTTAAGAAAAACACGATCTTTCTCAAAGGAGACTTTTTGCAGGAGTCAAAGGCAAGCAGATCCTGAGTGAATGGCTGGGAGTCGGCATATGAGAGCGCGATGACTCTGCCCCGGCCCTCAATCGAAATCAGCGCCCGCATGAGCTCGCGCGTAAATTCCTGGATCCCTCCTGTCTCATTGCCGATCATAGGAGCCAGAAGAAGGACCGATCGGGAGAGGGCGGCTGGCTGAGGCTTCACTTTTGACATTATGATGTTTGGGAAACAGCCCTCACGGCACTCAAAATCCCATCCTGTGCCTGGGCAATGGAAAACTTTCGAATATGACCGCGCGCCTGACGACCCATCTTTATTGCCAAATCCGGTGCCGCTGACATTTTTCGCAGGCATTCAGCAAGCGCCCCGACATCGCCAAAGGGAAACGAGGTCCCGGTGACATCCTCCTCGATCAGATCCTGACGGCATCCGACCAGATCGCAGACGATTGCCGGCCGCCCGCAGGCCATCGCCTCGTTGACGACCAGCCCCCATGTTTCCCCGGCGTCCGAAGGAAGAACCAGGCAATCGGCGGCGGCATAAGCCAGCGGGATCTCGCTCTGGTTAAGAAAACCGGCAAACGAACACCCGACTCCGAGGTCAGCCGCCAGGCTGCGCATGCGAGGCTCCAGGGCCCCGGACCCCGCAATCAGAAGGTGCGCGCCCGGCAATCCGCGCATCGCCTCTACGATCAGGAGAGGGTTCTTTTTGTTCTCCAGCTTGCCAGAAAAAAGGAAGCAGAATGCGTCAGGTGGAATCCCCCACCGCGTGCGCAGGGCGGTCCGGTCCGCTCCGCCGGAGATTTCCGCAAACCGGGCGTTGTCGATAAAGTAGGGGGCCCCAAACATGTCGTCGTCGCGAACCCCAAACGTCCGGTAGTACTCGCGGTTTGCGATCCCGATCGGCAGGAAGGCATCGTAGAGGTCGAGCATGGTCCGGTGAAAAAGCCTGGCGGGAAGCCGCCGCGGACGCAGCGTGTTTGCCTCGCAGCGCAGGATCCTTGGCCGGCCGCTCAACACGGCAGCCGCGAGCCCCGCATACATCACGGGATGGTGCCACCCCGTGCAAAGAATGGCATCCGGGCGGAACGTGCGGAGCGATGCAAAAAGCAATTTTGTGCTTTGGATCCAAGCACTCGCTGGCCCGAACGGTGCAACCTTGAGCCCCAACGGGGCTTCATTCCCTAGCCCAGGGCAAGCGCCAGCGCCGCCTTGGGTCTGATGTGAAAAGCGCTCCTGCCCTGTATGGGCAGCATCCCCAAAAGCCCCTGGTTTAGCGCCAGCTCTCGCTGCCCCCGCGTTCTCAAACCCAAAAACCTCATGCCGGTATCCATCCAGCAGCGGAATATCCCACGAAAACTCGACCCCGAACCCCTTTCCCTGGGCCTTCGCATCCGGCAGGAAGCCATAGTGCACCAGCAGGTCCATTCCCGGCACCGCCGCCAGCGCTCGATAGAAAGGGGCCTGATACTGGATCGGGTGGGAGGCGATGATCGATAGCCTCATGTTACCCGATCATCGAATCTCCTCCCCAGCCTGCGCTTTTTGGGGAGTGGGACCCGCTCGACACTTTGCTGGAGAAAATAAGGAGATCTCATCAGAAACCCAAGCAACAACCCAAGAATCAGCAGGATATTGACATCTCCAAAAATCTGGTGAGCCGTCGTAAAAACAACGATATTAGCTGCCAGGAAGGCGATGATCCCGTAGGCAAGAGGAGCGACGCTCTGATCAGGCTTGATGTGCCGGGCCACAGCATAAATGTATCGCCCGGCCGCAATAAGGGTCCACGCCAGAAGGATAAGACCGGGAACCCCCAGCTCGGCAAGCACCTTGCCCAGCCCCCCTTCGGCAGATGCCCCCACCAGCACGGCTCCACCGCCAAAATGCTGTGCCCCCTGGCTGCCGGTTCCCGCACCCAGCCCGAAAAATCCGTTCTGCTGGATCACGTAAAATAACATTCCGCCGGTCATCAACAAAAAGCGCTCTTTCGAGTCGGCAGCCGCCGTCGAGCTGCGATCAACATACACCGCCCATTCGCCCGGAAGCTCGCTCGACGTGATGTAGAAGAAAAACGCCGCCGATATCAGAGCGGCGATTGTGTACACGGTCGCCAGCCGTCGGGACCCTGACTTAAAATACGTGATCAGCGCAAACGCAAAGCCCAGGAACATGACGATTTCCATGATGAACTTCCGGCGGCCAGTCAGGACCAACGCCGGCACGATGACCGCCGCGATGAGCCCGACCATTCCAAAAAATTTCCAGTCGAGCGGGCGGGCGAGGCCGAGGATGACGAGGAAGCAGACCGCCGTTGCGCAGTGCCACCCGGCCAGCTCGGGGGAACGGAAGAGCCCGCTTCGCAGCACGGTGACCCCGCCGCTCTCCGGATAAAACACGAACCCCTCTCCGACGGACCCAAGGATCTGCCAGTCAAAACCGACGGCCTCGAGGTAGAGGGACACTCCGAAGACCACGGCAACGGCCATGTAGAAAATCAGAAGCTTAAGAACCTCATCCGGGTTTCGCGCAAACCGATAACCCAGCATCAGACCCGGAACCGGCGCAAGATACGCCATCGCTCCAATTCCCGCGAGAACCAAGCTGTGGGTGTTTGCGAACGCGTTGAGCACGGCGATGCCGACCCACACCATAAAAAGAGTCGAAGGAAGGTACAATGCAGGGTTGAACCGGTGCAGATCTTTGAACCCCATTTTCTCGCCTGAGAGGACTGCCGAAAGAAAGCACACGCCAAAGAGCGCGGCCGCAATCAGGGAGAGATAAACCGGCTCGTCTGGGACAAGTTTTCGGATCGGATCCTGCAGGAACCCCGCGAGCACGACGGCATAAATCCCGCGCCGCCAGTTGGTCAGCGCAACCAGCGAACCGCCGACGAAAAGGATGATCGCAAAAATCATGGCTTCAACAACTTCTGCCCGCTGCGAAACAATTGCACACCTTTTGCGAGACCTCTCAGCTCAGCAAAAAGCGTCACCGGGATCCACCAAGGTTGCCGCATATGGTGGCGGGTCGCCACGCTGCCGACCAGCCGGTGTGTCGCACCCGGAATCGCACCCGTCACGCCATGTTTGAGAATCAGATGGTAGTAGGCTCCCACCGAGTGCGCCGGCGAGGCGGTCGTCAGGTGGTGGCCGTGCGCCCGCGTTCCTCCCCGCTCCGCACGCAAGTGGCGGATCGATGCCCCAGGCTCAAAAAGGACTTTGCCGCCGGCCCGGATAATCCTCTCAGCAAACTCGGTCTCGAAATGATAGGCGACATCCACGAAGTTTTCGTCAAACCCCCCGACATCCACCGCGAACCTTCGCTTGACCGACATATTGCCGGCCATGGCCGAATCGATCCACCGGGGGGTGTCGGAGGAAAATCGAAATTCTCGCCTGGGAGGGGTAGGCGTTTCACCGGGCTGGAGGACCTGCCCGATGACGGCGCTGGCATCCGAGTGGGCGAGGTGAGCGCGGATATGCGCCTCCAGAAGGTTCGGGCCAGGGAGGATGTCGTCATCAAGAAAAAGCACGATTTCTTCCTCGCTTTCCAGAAGAGCGGCATTCATGGCCCGAGGAATCGATGGCTCATCCAGACGGATCCACCGGATGGCCTGGGCAGCATCCCATTCCGCGAGCTGACGGCTGGTTGCCGGGTCATGCTGGGCCGTTTGGTCGACGACGATGATCTCAGAAGGGGCTAGCGGCAGAAGAAGGCTGATCGTATCCAGCAGGACGCGTTCGCGACCGAATGTGGGGATGGCAATAGTCATGAGCGCTCTCTGTGCCGGAAGATCGAGAGGCTGTCCACCTGGCGCTCGAGCTCGAAATCACCTTCCGAAGCGGAAATCCCGCGCCCGGCCGGGGTCGTCTGGGTGGCTGTTGGATCGATGACAATGTGATATCTGATGCACTGGAGAAATTGTTCGCCTCTCATACTATTGCGCCTTTCGATGAAAAAAGCGTCCGGCAGAACGCGACATAAGCCAATGCCGCATTACGCCACGTCATGTGCTCGGCGTCCTTGCGCGCCGACTTCGAAACCCTTTGGCAAAGAGCGGGGTTCCCGGCAAGCGCGAGCGCTGTCTCCGAGATGGGATCCGCAGTGCCGGGCGGAAAGAGAAATCCACTTTCTCCGTGGCGGATCGTCTGGACCATGCAGTCGATCTCCGATCCGAGAACGATGCAACCGCGGGCCATCGCCTGCACAAAAGCCAGGCTGAAACCCTCAAAAAATGAGGGCTGGAGGAAGAGCCCGTTGCGGTCGAGCAGGTCGCGGAGGGCTTCCGGTTGCACCCATCCCACCAGTCGGACACGTTCCGATTCCGGGCCAAGCAGAGCCCTGATGGAATGATGGGAGGATTCCTGCGTGACCCACGTCAGTTCGAGATCGCTTCCTTGCGAAAGCTGGCGCATCACAGCCGCCACGACTTCCGGAGCCTTGTGAGTCGAGAACGACGCCGCATGCAGAAGCCGGCGGAACCGTGCAGGATCGGCGGCGGGCAGGGCGCTTAAAAAGCTATCGGCAATGCCCGGCGGAAGCACCAGCACGTTGCGGCATCCGCCTTCCCGGAGCACCGCATCGCGATCGCCTGCGGTCTCCACAACGATGCCGTGAGAGTAGCAAGTGACGAGATGGTTATGGCGCGCGAGGCGGCGGCGCAGGAGGCCCGCGGCCAGTCGCTTGGCCGGCGGCCGCGCGTCGCGCTCGTATTTGTCCGTTGCCTCCCACGACCGGGATTCCCATCCGTGGCTGCGGTTGACAAAAACGCCGGGGAATCCAGCCTTGCGGAAGGCCTTTGCCGCGAGCCAGGCATGTGGCTGGTTGACCTGCACGACGTCGTAGCGGCCGGTCCGGCATTTCTGCAAAACAACTTTTCGGAACCAGCGGGGAAGCTCCAGAAGCTGGTGGAGGTTGTGGTGGGCGATCCGCCGCCGCCAGCCGCCGGTCCACACCTCGTCAACCTCGTGGCCAAGTTCACGCAGCGCTGCGATTGTGTTCAAATCGCATCCCGACGCACCCTGCGAGGGGTCGGGGTGGGTGTTGGCAACAAATAGAAATCTCATTTCTTCAACTGACACATCGCCAAACGCACAAATGCCCGCCAATGCAGCGGCTGCAGGCGGATGGCTTCGCGGAAGTAACGCGCCGCAGCCGGATCGCCACGCCTCGCGAGCTGGACGCCGATGCGGTAGTTCGATCCGGCGCTGGCACTGCGCGAACCGCCGGATTTTTTCAGGCGCGTGGCAGCGGTGAGGGCGGCCAGTTCGTCAAGGTAGGGCGTTTCGCTCTCTCCGATGCGGCGCGCGGCGTAACAAAGCTGGCCGAGCTCGCCAAACCGCTTTTGCACATCGCCGAACCGGCCGGAGATCGCCGAGGGCGAGACCGTATAGTGGTAGAGGGATTCCTGCACGTAGGCAATTTTTCCGCTCCGGGCCATGCGCAGCCAAAGATCCGAGTCCTGCCCGAAATAAAATGCCGGACGGTATCCGCCAGCCTGTTCATAGGCGTCGCGGCGGAACATGACGCTCCCATGCGCCGGCGGCCCCATTTGCCTGTGGAGGAGCGCATCGGTGGCTTCTTCGGGACTTGCCGGCCGCTGGACCTCGTCGAGCAGCTCACCAGCAGGGCCTCTGTAATCCGTCCACGAGCTGACCATCGTGCAGTCCGGAAAGCCCTCAGCGAGCGCAAGGCACTTTGCAAAACGGTCAGGCTCCGACCAGTCGTCGGCATCCTGGCGCGCGATCCAGACGCCTCTTGCGTCTTGGCATGCGGAAACGAGGGAGCAGGTGAGACCGGAGCTCTTTTGATGAAAAATCCTGATCCGGCTATCCCTCAGAGCGACTCCATCCAGCAGGGCCGCCGATCCGTCATCGGACCCGTCGTCGACGATCAGAAACTCGAAATCCTTGAATGTCTGGGAAAGGATGCTTGCAACGGCACGCTTCAAAGTCGCATGCGCATTCCATACACTCATGACAACGGAAATGCGGGGCAGAATGTTCATTACGGATGCGAGAGAGACAGCTCCCTGTCCACAGCAACCAGGGCTTTGGATCCGAACCCTCTATCTTTGCTTGAGCTGGCGCGCAGGAATCCCTCCGTAAACGCACATGGGGGGGATTTCTCCGCGAACTACGGCTCCAGCTGCAATGATTGAGCCGGTTCCGATGCGGGTGCCGGGAAGCAGAACGGCGTGAGCTCCGATCCAGACGTCATTCCCGATCTCCACCCCCGTTGGGGAAAATGACCATGCCTGCTTGTTCATGGGAACTTCATTATTCATCCCATGGTTGGTAGCGGCCATGGAAACGCCATTTGCAATCATCACATCGTTCCCGATGGAGATCAGCGCTCCACAAGCACGAATATTACAGTTTTCCCCGATGTAGATATCCGAACCAAATTGCAGGCGCCCTCTTGCATCGGGGTTCAAACCATCATCGGCAATGACCAGAGTGGAAAACGCCCCGATCCACACCGGGCCGGAATTCGTGCACCTCTCCAAATTCTCGAAACCTCTAAATTCGACGCTCGGGTGCATCCTTATCCGCCTTAAGAAATAGTACTCTCTCCACGCGATATAATGGAGTAGATGGCGCGAATGGACGGCCATCCGCAGCAAGCCGCACGCAAAACAAACGATTTTTTGGCCTATGTTCATTTGCTATTCAGGTCTGTTGCCGCGATCTTAACCAAGGTTTTTCGCACAGGTGGAAAAAGACAACCCCCACCCCCAGCGAGACCGCCAGGGCAGCGATGCAGAAGACCAGCCACCACCAGCCTTCCAGTCCCGTGAGGCGCGTGCCGATGTTCATGACACGCCCTCCGACCAGGTTGTGCGTGAGATACAGGCTGTAGGAAATTGTCCCCGCCCAAGCGAGCCATGTTACCGCCCGCCAGCGGCATATCTTTTCGTCGGATCCGTATAGAGCGATAAGGAAAACCGACACGGCGATGGCCAGCGCATCGATCAGCGGGCGCGGGAACGATCCCGGCCACTGGAAAGGATTAGGGTTGGTATATACCGCCACGGCAGCCGAGAGCGCAGTTGCCAGAAGCATGACCACCGCCGCCCGCCGGCTGCTGCGGGCGTTGTAGAGCCAATAAAAGCAGGCCATCCCGGCCGAGAATTGTCCCCAGTGGGCAAGAAATGTTCCATCCAGATTGATCGCTGGGAACGGTCTCAAAAGCCCGGAGACAATCCCAATCCATGCGACCAGCCATTCGATCCGCACAGGCGCGAGCAGCAGGCAGCCGACCACCAGATAAAATTGAAGCTCAATCGTGAGTGACCAGTAGACGGTCTGGATGTCGCCGGCGCCAAACGGTCCCTGAAGGAGAATGATGTTCAGGAGCCAGTCGCGGAGGTTGAGCGGGAAAATCGATTCCCACGTTCTGCCTCCGAGGAAGACGGTTCCGAGGGCGAGCGCGACCGCGAGGAGGATGCTCCACCAGTATGGCGGAAAGATCCGACGGAAACGGTGCCGGAGAAACACAGCCGCCGGGCGGACAGATTCCCCCGCCCTTTCGGCCGCGCCCGCAATGCAATAGCCGCTGATGACAAAGAACAGGGCTACTCCAACGTATCCATGCCTCGTGGCCGGCACGACCAGATCGTGGAACATCGAAGATGCCACCCCGGGAGCGGTAAAGTGCGACGCCAGTACGCACCCGATCGCAACGCCTCGAAGGGGATCGAGCAGATGGTAGCGCGGGCAGCGCGAGGCAGCGGAACTCATGATCGGAGACGAATTTGCGAGGATGGCACGCAAGAGTTACGCCTCTATTCCTTATTTGCGCGGGTGGCAGCCCGTGCGCTGTCGAGCCGTTCGCAGAGAGCCCCGACATTTGTCCAACCGATCAGCGTCGCCAGGAATCGGTAGATTAACTGGTTTTTCAGCTTCACTTTTCCGGCCGCAACGACTGAGGCTTTTAATAGCTTGCGAGACTCTTCTGGCAAACCCGCCGCGCCGCACTGACGCGACAAAAGAAAGAGCCCTTGGGCGAAAATCCTTCTGTCCGGGGAAGCCTCTCCTACCCCGGCATGAAGCGCGCGATCAAGGATCAGGAGCCGGGCCGAGCATCGGTCGCGGAGCTTAAACCTTTCCCCGAGCAATTCGCCGGATGCCCGAATCCCGGTATGATGAACAAACGAAGCCAGAAAATCCTCGCAATAGAAAAGTTTCGCTCCGAGTCCCGCGATTCTGGAATCGTATTCCCAGTCCTCCTCCTGCCTGAGAGGAAGCCAGGGACCGACTGCATCGCTGAGATCGCGGCGAATCAGGGGTGTGACCGTCTGCCAGCAGCGACCGGCCAGCAATCGGGGGAACAGCCGGCTCATTTTTTCGCCTGTAAAATGGCTGCAACTCCCGTCCGGCGGCTGCCCGCGCATAAATTCGCGCGTCTTGCAATACGCAATCCCGCACTCGGGGTGGTCTCGCAGCGCGGCGACTTGGAGTGCGATTTTCTGCGGGTCGATCTGATCGTCGGAGTCGAAGTACTGGATAAATTCTCCACCCGCCAGGAGGCGTCCACTCTCCCGGGCCGCCCCCGGACCGCCATTTGAGCGGTGGACGACGTGGGCGATTTCGGGATGCCGTGACTTCAGATGGTCGCAGACCGCCCCGGTTGCGTCCGTCGAACCGTCGTCCACCAGGATGATCTCCAGCGGACGGTAAGTCTGAGCCAGAACTTGCGCGACGGCTTCGCGGAGGAACTCCGGCCGATTGAAGACAGGAAGGATAACGGAGACGAGGCCGGCGGTCATGGGATCGTTAAAAGTCGGCTGCTTGGGTGTCCGTATCGCGCGGGATCCCGAGAAGCCTCCGCAATCGGATGCCGAGCCTCAGGCGGCGGCGGAGGGCTTTTTGAATGGGCTCATCCCGGCCCACGCAGGATTTGTAGTGGGATTTGACATGTGCAAGAAAGGCATTTGTGGTGCTGATCCTACTATCAAGCGACGGTGCTGCCGCCATCTGCTCAGCGAATCTGCGGAAGGCCCTGTTGAGAAACTCCTGGTAGTGCCAAATCTCCGCACTTTCAGGGGCAATGCCGTCCTGCCTCGTGTAGTGGTCCCAGTTCTGCACCGGGTAGTTGCAGCCGACGGAGAGCAGCGCGATCCGGTCTGTCGTGGCTGCAACTCCACACAGGGAAAGCTGTTCGCGGAGGTATGTGGCTTCCTGCGGGAAAATATTCTCCTCAATTGCCCGGAATAATGTCTCCCTCCAGGCCCGCATCAGCCCGCTGGAGCGTCTGGCGACGACAACGCCGCTCGACCACCATCCGCGGACCCGCACGCCGGTGAGCTGGGTTGTCGTCCATGGTTCAAATGCCGCGCCGGCAATCTGATAGAGCTTCAGCCACATGGGGTCGTAGGGATCTCCCGCGCCGCAGGAGGCGACGGTCTTGGTGCTGTCCGGCCAAAGCATGAGATCCGCAGAATCCGGGAGCGCAAGCCCGTTCGGAGGGTTCCAGCACAACGTGTCTCCATCAAGAAAAACGAGGGTGGCATCGGTCAGGACTTCCTCGGCGTGTGCCATGCAGACCGGCTTGTTCGCCAGCGGGTAGTCGGGCAGCCGCGTGTTCAGATCCAGCGCGATGTGCTCGACATCATGGCGGGCCAAGAATTCCCGCATCCATGGCGATGGGCGGTGGCCCGGGCGCGGGGAATACGCGTAGATCCGGGCGTTCTTCCACGTTCCCGCGTTGTTGCGGAAACTGAGGATCGAGCAGGCGGATTTGTATTCGAGCATTCCGCTCTCGACGCACATCACAAATGCGGGCACTGGATTTGCCGTGCTCACACGTCGGGAAATGCTTCGGGTGCTGACGGGTCCGCGTTCAGCAGGCTCACCACGAAATAGAGGATGCAGGAAAGCGAGGGAATGAAGAGCAGGCGGTCGAGCGACTGCTCGATGTGCAGGGTTTTCGAGGTCCAGTTTGAAAACAAATACATGGAGACAAAGGCGAAAAAGAGAAGGGACGTTGCGGCGGGGACGATCAGCCAGGGCCATCGAAATCCCCGGGCGTTGCCAATGATCCAGCCGACAGGAAGCAGGAGGAAGATCGGAATCCAGAGCGGCGATTTGAAGAGAAAAATCAGGGAGGTGATGAGGAGGGAAACCCATTCCGCACGTCCCGTCCAAACCCCGCCGAGGCTGGCCGGATGGAAGAAGCCGTTGTCGATGTGCATGCCGGATTTCCAGATGAGAGCGGGCGCGATGGCGGCGGCACCGACGGCCGCTGCCTGCGCGAGGAAGGCTGGCGAACGCATCCGCGGACAGCTCATCATCCGGGCCAGAAACCAGGGGGCAAAAACAGCGGCAACCAGAAGGGCCGCCTCCCATTTGATCAGCGTTGCGATCCCGGCGATGGCGCACCCCACAAGTGGCAGTCGACCCGTGCCCATGACCAGCAGAACCAAGGCCGATCCAAGCATTGGAAAGAGCAGGGTTTCGGCTCCGATGTGCGTCCCCCGCACCGTGGGGATGAGTGTCGCGACCAGCGCCACGGCCACGAGCCAGAGCCATGAGCTGCGGGGAGCCAGGCGGATCGTGCAGGCTGCGAGCAAGGACAGGAAAGCCATGTTCAGCAGCCAGATGGCAAGGCGGTAGTAAAGGATGGCCAGAGCCGCATCCGGCCCGGGCAGAAACGGTCGCCCGGTCTCCATCGTGGCCGCCCACATCGTCATCGAGAGGAAAATGCCATACCCCGGCGGATAGGTTGCGGCATGCATCGAGCCCTGGGCGAGAAGGGTGGACGGGGAGTGGAAGCCGAGATGATAAAACGACCTCGCCATCGGCAGCCAGTGAGTGATCACGTCGCCGTCGAAGTCCAACCGCGCGATAAAAACGACAAGGGAAATCGCAAGCGCGGCGGAGATGCCCGCCAGCGGCACGGTGATGCGCGGCGTCGACGGAAGATTTGCGTTCCGGAGCAGTAACAGCCCAACCCCCCACTGCACGGCAAGGAACACAGGCCACGCCTGCCAGGATAACGAAGCCAGCCAGAGTTGGGCGGCCACGCCGGCAACCAGCCCGGCTAGGGCGCCGGTCAGGTAGTTGTCGGTTCCATTTGCCATAACCAGAGTGATGGATAAGACAGCCCCGATCAGCAGGCTGAGCCGCAGGAAGCGGGCAGGTGAAAACTCGGAGCGCGGGCGTGAAAACACAAAGCCGCCCCGGTCGTGCAGGTCTTCCAGGAAGACGACGTCTCCGGCTCCGGCGATAGAAGGAATCCGGGCCTGAAACTTTGAAAATACCTCGCGCGAATCGCAGATGATCCGGTTTCCGACGATTGCGAGAGAGTCGGGCATCTGCTCGGGAACAAGAGTTGGCGGTGGGCGACCCGGAGTAAAAAACGCGCCTTGCTCATCGACGGCAGACCACTCGCCCCACCAGTCACCACCAATGTTTTCCGCGAGGATCAGCCATGTCCGGGTGGCATCGGGGAATGCAATGTGGCGCAGCGTGAACGTGGCCATCTGCCCGGCGGATACTCCGTTGTCACGGCTCAGGTAGATGAAGTGCCGAGCGCCCGCTAGCCGGTCCTCGAGGCCAGCGTATTTTGTCAGATGCTGAAGCGTACGGCAATCCAGACGGACCGGAGAGAGACTTCCTGCCAGCAGGATTATCAGGGCCAGCGCCAGAGGTGCCAGAAACAGGAAGAGGGATTGCTTCACCGGAATACCCAAGAGCTGCAAGGTGGAACTTGAATCCTCAGGTTTCAGGTTTCGCCTCGCAGATTTCATTTTCCGAGCTCCATCCCAGCACGGATCGCGCATTGCCGGGCGCGGTCGCCGCGCCCGAGCAGAAGTTGGCGGACCCCGCGAACGAAATACCATGCGGCACGGAGCCGCGATCCGCTGCCGTCCGGACAGGCCATGCCATAACGGAACGCGTATCTGAACGTTAGACGCTCCGCCGCAACTTCATGGCGGCTGACTGCGCCGGCCACGTAATAACCCCGCCGGCCGGATCCGAGCAGCCTGGCGAGAAACTCGGTATCTTCACCGCGTCCGAGGTCGCGTCCGCTCACCCCGAGGTCGGTGCGGAAAAGATTGTCACCTGCGAAGCAGTCGCGTCTGAATCCCATGCTCGCACCCACTGGGAGGATGATGCCCGCCATGATTTCGGCGGAGTCAGGACCGGGGTCGTAGTTCACAAAAAGGCCGTCTAGGAGATCCATGTTTTCATCGTGCAGCCAGTCGGGCCGGCCGCCCTCAAAAAGCGGCTTCACCCGCCCGCCAAAAAAATCCGCTTCCGGGTGGGCGGCGGCCGCCGAGGCGAAGGCCGCGATCCAGTCCGGTTCGACGCGCACATCGTCGTCGGTGAAAAGAAGAAGTTCGCTTCCAGCGGTTTCCGAGACGGCGCGGTTCCGCGCGTGGGAAAGCCCCTGAGTCGGTTCGAAGATGTATCGCAGTGGCAAGGCTGGTTCGAATCCGTCGACGACCGCGCGGGTGTCATCCGTCGAGGCATTGTCGACTACAAGCAGCTCCCAGGAAAGTCCGGACGGCACGCGGCTCGCCGCAAAGCTTGCCAGCGTTTTTCGCAGGCTCGCCGCACGGTTGAAGGTGCAGAGGGCTACGCTGATCACAGGTGCCCTACGGATAGATCCGGACCCCCTCTAGTGAAATCTTTTCCAGCAGGCGAACATTCGTTGTCGTCTCGGGCCGCACTAAGTCAAACTCGAAAATAATCGGGCTCTGATCGATGGCCTCCACCAATTCCGACCACTCGGTTGCGCTCGCGTCGGGTGCCGAGATGGCTAGATCGATATCGGAGGTCCGGCGTGCGCGGCCGGTCGCGCGGGAGCCGAAGACTCGGACCTCGCGGACCCATGGAAATTTTCGAAAGGCCCTCATGAGGGTCTCGAGATCCTTGCTTCTCAGGCCGAGTGTGGACATGGAGTTCAGTCCCATGAAAGGGACTCGATGCGTCGGGCCATCTCCGCAAGCAGAGGGGCGTGGTTGCGGACAATGTGGCCGTAGATGCGCGTGGCGAGCGCCTCGTCGTATGCGTGGCTGGTGAGGTTTCGATCTTCGAGCATCTGAAACCAGGCTTCAGCCTCCTCTTCGGACGGGATAATGCCTTCGGCGAAGGCTTTCCTGAGGGTTGGGCGCGGACCTCCGCACTCGTGCCCTTGGTGTTCGAGATAGAGTTTGAGGGCTTTCCAGACCGCTTCAAATGAGAATTCAAACCGTTGGATCGTGGCGTCGCGTATGATTTCGCTTTCAGTCTGCTGGACAGCTTCGGTCAACCTGGCTGTGCTATGGCGGGCATCGATTCCTCGCTCAATAAATCGCTCTTTGCTCATTGCAACTATATGATCCTCGTATGCTGTTCCAGCCACTCGGAGAAGACAAGCAGAAGCCAGAGCTTGGTGCTCACGTCGTCCGGGGCCGACAGAATGCTTTCGATTTCGGGCATCCGGCAGAATTCCCCGATTCGCGAAGCGCGGATGCGTTCCGCGATGGCGGACCTCGATCCCGGTGCGAACCAGTCGCGGAGCGGAACCGAAAAACCCTGTTTTTTCCGGTTCAAAAAATCCGCGCCGAGGAGAGGCCCGGCGACATTTTTCAGGATCGACTTCTGATTGAACCCGTCCGGCGTTCTCCGCAGCTTGAAGCGGGACGGGATTTGCCCGCAAAGCTCGATAAGCTTATGGTCGAGGAGCGGCACACGCGCTTCGAGTCCGAAGGTCATGGTGGCAATATCTACTTTTGCGAGGATATCATCTGGAAGGTATCCCGCCATGTCGCACGCTTGCGTCCGGCTGCAGAGGTCGGATGGCAGTCGCCGCGAGGTAAGGGGCGGCGGCAGGAAGTCTGGATGCAGAAGCTGGGCGAGGGATACGGTGTCGAAGACGGATTGGGCATCGAGCCAGGTGAGGATGGGGTCAGCCTTGCTGCCAATGGCACAGCCCAGAGCTTGCCGAAGGATTCCCGATGGCCCGCCAAAAGTCTGAACCACATTGGCATACCATGGATATCCGGCGAAGACCTCATCACCGCCGTCGCCGGAGAGCGCCATCTTCACATGCCCTGCGGCGAGCTTTGCGACGTAGTGGGTCGGAATCGCCGAGCTGTCTCCGAAGGGCTCGCCGTGGTGGCGGACGATCTCGGGCAGCACGGCAAGCGCGTCTGGCCGCACGATCTCCTCGTGGTGGTCGGTCCCGAATTTTTCCGCAACCTGGCGGGCGAAAGGAAGCTCGGAGAAGGCAACGTTTTCGAAGCCGATGGAAAATGTTTTTACCGGTGCGGACATCTCGCGCGCCATGAGGGCAACGACCGCGCTCGAATCGACGCCGCCGGAAAGGAAGGCGCCGAACGCGATGTCCGACATCAGGTGCGCCCGCACGCAATCAGTGAGTGCGGCGGACACGAGCTCCAACCACTCCTGCTCGCAGACGTTTTCCTGCGGTTCAAACTGCGGCTCCCAATAGCGGATAGGCCGGAAGTCGGCGCCGGTGAATGGAACCCGAAGGGTGTGCGCCGGCGGGAGCTTGAAGACGTTCCGAAAAATCGTATGCGGGGCCGGGATGCAGGCATGCCGGAAGAACATTCCGACCGCCTCGGGCAAAATCTCGCGTGGCGGGTTGTCGAGGGCGGCGAGCGCCTGCAGCTCAGAGGCAAATGCGAACCGCCGGCCATCGTTAAAATACACGAGTGGCTTGATGCCGATGCGGTCCCGAGCGAGAAAGAGGCTGCGGTCCCGCAGGTCGAGGATGGCGAACGCGAACATGCCGCGAAACTTCGTCACGCATTCCGCGCCCCACTGCTCATAGGCGTGGACGATGACCTCGGTGTCGCAGCGCGTCGCAAACCGGTGGCCGACCAGCTCGTCCCGCAGTTCGACTTGGTTGTAAATTTCTCCGTTGAAAACTACCCATACCGAGCCGTCCTCGTTGCTCATCGGCTGGGCTCCCCCCCCAACATCGACAATCGAAAGCCGCCGGTGCGCGATGCCTGCGGACGCGCGGACCAGAGTCCCGCACCCGTCCGGCCCTCGATGAGCGATGCGCTCCGCCATTTTGGCCAGAACATCCTCGCGGACCGGAGCACCGTTAAAATTCAGGTATCCAGCAATGCCACACATATTCGTTTGCCCCAAGGGGCAGGGTGATTTGCATTCCCAAAGAGGAGGACACTGCCTTTCTCAAGGATTAAGAGCTTTGTGAGAATGCAGATCCCAGCAATCTCAGCTTCGAGACAATTCACTCAGTCGCCTTCGAACTGCCGCCAGCGGTATCTGTACACACTCGTGCCAGCATAGGTCCGCTGATACCGAGTCCTGGTACAGTGCGACTGCCCGAAAAAGTCGCGCCCATCGATAACTGATAGAGTGTTGTTCAGGGTAACGGAGACCGATCAACTCGCGCCCAGCCCGTAGTGCCCTCATTTCGTGCGGTGAGAAGAGCCCGGAGGTTTCGAACTGGTTAGCCATTCGAATCCAGTCGGCTCGAATCCTGTTCCCCTCTTTATCTCGCTGCGAGTCATGAACGCGGTATTCCCCAAGAAGTTGGGGAGTCTGCACCACACTGTAAGATTTGCACACACGGATATAATGCTCCATATCGGCGACATATGGATTTATTTCGTTCCAGCCACCCACAGCTAACCAAGCGGCGCGCGACACAAAAGCAGAACACTGAGGAATCCAAACCCTTCGCGCGAGCAGCCTGCAGAACGAGTAGTCCGGAATCGAATAGCAATTGATGAGCCTACCTTCACTACTAATATTCGCTGCATTTCCAAATACGAGACCTGTCTCCGGGTGATTTTGAAACAGCGCCACAACCTTGTTGAATGCATTCGGGCGGTAAAGATCGTCAGAGCTCTGAACTGCGACAATGTCCCCTGATGTCATGGCAAATCCTTTATTGACCGCGTCCACAACTCCCTCGTCTGGCTCGATACAAACTCGCAGCCAGGGGCGTTCGCCAAACCGTCTTAGCTCTTGATGGGTGCAGTCAGTGGAACACCCATCAACTACAACGCACTCCATGTTTTCGAGACGCTGTTCTTCGATGGATCTTAACGTAGCACCGATGAAGCGTCCCTGGTTGTAACTTGGGACGATAATGGAGAGCCTTTTCATGTCAGTGAAGTGACGGAACTTTTTTTTCAAGCAACGGCACGACGAGCCCCAACTCCTCAGGAGGAAAGATGACCACCCGGAAAAAGGCCTGAAATGCGGTGAGCCCCCTTAAGAATACGCAGGGGGTGAAGAGTTACCATCTCCGTATTTCTTCATCAGTGATGACGGCCTTCCCAGCAGGATGCGCAAGTAGAGGCCCCAATGACCGCGTGGAGGGACGAAGCGGGGGCAGGGGGATCCCCAAAGATATTGCCATACATCTCTTCTCGCAGCTTTCCAACGGCCACAGGAAACGCGGTTGAGAATCGTCTGGTGCATGTGCCGCTTAACTCTTCGCTGAAAAAACGATTTCCACATTCCCGCTCTGGCATCTGGTTCTTTTCCCAGAACCGTTGCGATTGTTTTCGTTGTTTCCGCCAGCCTCTCGGACTTCTCGATGTCCGAAATTGAGCTCCAGATCCCATGGGGATGAACCCGATAAACAGACCAAGCCTCAGGAATGTAACACACTCCCCCTCGCGCGGACAATAGCATCCAGAGTGGGGCATCTTGATTAAAAAGCGTCGTATATTCGCGAGGGATCTCAGGAAGGGCATTCTTGTCGAACATTGCGGAGGCGGTGGAGACGTTAATAAGCTCCTGATCCAAGTCAATAGGATCACTGTAAAATGTTTTGGATAACCCGACACCTGGGATCAAGGCTCCTGATTTTTCCGAAAGCAACCGGCAGGAGTGGAAACATAAAACGGCTTGCGTTTCCTTCAATAATGATAATTGGCGCTGAAGTTTATATGGATACGTCCAGAAATCGTCGCCATCAAGCACGGCCACATAACGCCCGCGACACTCCGACATCGTGGAGTAAAAATTGGGAACGAGCCCGATATTCCGTTGCCTGTGGATAAGTCGGATTCTGGAATCCCGATTCGCAAGATTTCGCAGCAGCGTTGGAGTTTGATCTGTGGAGGCATCGTCACCGATCACTATTTCGATCGCAAATTCAACCTCCTGCATCAAAATACTTTCGACAGCTTGGGTGATGAAACGTTCGTGATTGTAGCTAATCAGCAATACGCTAACGAGCGGAGCTTCGGCGAATATTGATTCTGGCGTGAGTGACAAAGGTTTAATGTTTGATTGAGTTGAACATGCTTACGTGGTTCTGTCGCTTATCCACAGAATGTCATCTGGGCACGGGTGCACAGCGGAAAAGCAACTCAAGATGCTTTGGTGGGTGGAGGGTTATCCTCTTCGTATTTCTTCATCAATGATGAGGGTATTCCCAGCAGGATGCGCAAGTAGAGGCCCCATTGGTGACGGGGAGGGACTAATCGAGGGTAAGGTAAACCCCAAAGGTATTCCCAAACGCCTCTACGCGCGGCACGCCACTTGCCGCTGGATACGCAGTTGATAATCCCCTGGCGAACAAGATCTTTCGCCCTGCCTTGGAAGAACCCTCTCCATTGACCTGACCGCACATCGAACTCGCGTCCTAAAACTTCCGCGATCACCTTCATTGTCTTCACAGCATTCTCTATTTTTTCTGCATCTTGAAGACCGCTCCAGATCCCCTGTGGATGTACGCGGTAAACAGACCAACGCTCGGGAATGGCTCGAACCTCTCCTCGTGCCGCCAATAACATCCAGAGGGGAGTATCTGCGCAATACAACGTAAAATATTCATGGGGGATTTCCGGAATCACTTGCTTGTCAAACATGACTGAGGCTGTGGGAAAGTGCCCGAGATCATTTGCCAGATCCATTGGATCGTGGTAGCGGTCCTTCGACAAAGGCGGACACTCTATTAGTGATTCAGATACCCCTGAAAGAACATGACAGGCGTGGAGGCACATGACCGCCCCGGTTCGCTTTAAGATGTCCACCTGCCGCTGTAGTTTGAACGGATACGTCCAGAAGTCGTCTCCTTCGCAGACTGCGATGAACTTTCCTCTCTGAAGTGCGATGAGATCAAAAAAGTGGATGCCACCATTTTTAGAGTGCTGGTTTTCAGTTTGAAGAATAGTCCGGAAGAGAGTGGGATGTTTGTCAACATATTCGAGAATAATTTCTTGGGTTTTGTCAGTGGATGCATCGTCGTGGATAAAGATTTCCACAGGGAATGTTGTCTTCTGAATGAGAAACCCTTCGATTGCTTGACGAATAAAGTACTCGTGGTTGTAAGAGATGCAGAAAATAGAGACAATCGGGGTCGTGCCTTCGGGCCACAATTGTTCGGTGATTGGTATCGGATGATCCTGCAAAGTTGGAGGGGTGCCCGATTGTTGCTGTGGGTTGGTGCGCGCAGATCCATGTCTGCCAGGCGAGGCGTGATCGGGAAAGATTGGTATTGCGCCGTTAGCATTGCTCATCTTAGTTAGCCGCTGCTTACTCATAACAAGAGACTTAGTAGAGATTGCGAAAGTCGATGACGTGGTGCTTCGGATGCCTTAATCAATGGAGCTCTCTTGGCTGAATTCACACGGATTGATATTGCTGAAAACGGCTGCGATCACTGAGAAAAAGATAATTTCCTAGCAATGCATGCTTCTTGATTTCAGGGAAGATCAATACCCGCTTTTTATTGTCTGAGACCCTCCGCAGCATTTCGTATGATCTGACAGACGTATTCAACAGATTCCAGGCTAACCTCCTGGCCCGTTGGGAGAACAATGACTCTTGCGGCGACTCGTTCGGTTTCTGGCAGGAGGAGTCCCGCATTAGGTTGGAGGGAACGGTAGGGTTCCATGCGATGGCACCCGGGCCAAAAGTATTTCCGTGCAATTACGTTGTGCGCATGGAGGATTTCCACGATTTCATCCCGATTGCGAGAGCAGGTATCTGGATCCACTTCGAGGACGATGTACTGGAAGTTGTTTTTTTCGTTCGGATCATAACTAATGATTTTGACACCCGTGACATTTTGCAACCCTTTCTTGTAAGCCGAGTAGTTTCGAAGGTTTACTGCGATGATGTTGTCAATGGCTTCCAGTGAGGTCAGGCCCATGGCTGCGCAGGCTTCGTTCATTTTGCCGTTTACGCCAAGGTAATCAACCTTGTCAAAATCTCTAAATCCAAAGTTTCGCATGAGGCGCATCTTCTCTGCGAGTGCATCATCGTTTGTGACAACCGCTCCACCCTCAAAACAGTTGATGAATTTGGTGGCATGAAAGCTGAAAACCTCGCAGGCACCTGCCGTGCCGATGAAGCGTCCATTGTTCGTGCATGCGAACCCGTGCGAGGCGTCATACATAACTTTGATGTTGTGATTCTTCGCGATCAATTCGATGGCATCGGTGTTGCACGCGCGCCCCCACACATGAACGCCGACGATTCCCGTTGTTTTGGGAGTGATCAGGCGTTCGATTTTCGCTGGGTCTATGTTGTGTGTTTTCGGATCCATATCGCAGAAAACCGGGATGATCTTCTGCCACTGTATGGCGTGTGCGGTCGCAATAAATGTGTAGGACGGAAGGATAACTTCGCCGTGGAGATCCAGTGCCCGGGATGCAATCTCTAGGGCCACTGTCGCATTGCATAGTGCAACGCAATTCTTGACACCGAGAAAAGCAGCTATGCGGATCTCGAATTCCTTGACGAAGGGGCCGTCGTTTGAGAGCCAACGGCGATCAAGCATCTCGTTGATGCGGCGGAGGAGAGATTCACGGTCACCAATGTTAGGACGGCCAACACAGAGAGGTCTGGATGTGTTCACAATCCAACGAGATTTAGTTTATGCTGTGATTTTTGACTTTTTTTCATATTTTGGTGAACTGATTTACTTCGGTCGTCAGTTTTCCGCTTCGCCTATTGGAAGAGCCGGTATACCGAAAACCTTGGTATTTGCTTTTACGTGCCTCATCACTACGCTACCAGCGCCGACAAATGCCCCTTTTCCAACTGTCGAGTGCGGAAGAACAGTTGCGTGTGATCCTAGAAAAACTTCTTCTTCCAAGGTGACGTGACCGGTAATGTCAACACCTCCACTCAAGGTGCAAAAGTTTCCAATAACCGCATCATGTCCTGCTCCTGAGTGGCAATTAAGAATTACATGATTTCCAATTCTCACATTCGTAGTGATGACGACGCCAGGGCAGAAAATACAGCCTGGCCCCCATTTGTTTTTTAGCCCCAATACCACAGATGGATGAATAATCGAAGTAAAGTGCGCGTTTCTATGTTCTAATATGTCGACATATTTTCTTCTTGCCTTGGGTTCGCCGATTGCCACCACCATACGGTCATCCGGATGCAACGAATAAGACTTGGGGGCGCCCAAGATTCCGTAGGGAAGATTATACCCATCGAGAATCTGCGGCCGATCATCCAGAAATCCCGCTATCTTCCAGGTTCTGGCGGACTCAGGGACATCCATTACCCATGAAAGCACCTCTCGGCCGAAATCGCCGGCACCGACAATGATTAAGCGTTCCATTGTATTTTCATATGTTAAAGACGTGCCATGCAAGCGGCCCAGGACAGGCCGACGCCGAATCCAACGAACATGATTTTCATGTCTGGCCGCGCTTTCCCCTCAGCTATCGCATGGTTGAGCGCGATTGGAATGGAGTTTGATACCGTGTTGCCAACCGTTTCAAAGCACGTGTAGAATTTTCTGTCGGGGATACCGCATTTGGTTTTCAAGAATTCCAGCATGTAGGCGTTGGCTTGATGAAAGACGAAAAGGTCGATGCTCTCGATGGTATTTCCGGATTGCTTCAGGAGGGCATTTACGGATTTTGAAACCTCACGAGCTGAGAAGGAGAGGATTTCCCCGCCATTCATGCAAAGGCCAGTTTCAGAAGATCTGGGGGATCCCGGGTTTCTCAAACCTCCATACTTGACAATAAGATGTTCCGCCCCGCTTCCGTCTGTCCCATAAACGAACGGACCAATGAGTTCCGTGTCGCAATCCACAGCGGATATGAGCGTCGCAGCTCCGGCATCGCCAAAGAGGGTCCGGGTTCCCTTGTCAGTATCTGATAGGAACTTGCTGTAAGTTTCGCCCGTTAAAAACAAAACATTTGCGGCCTGTCCCGACTCAATGAGCCCTTTTGCGATCCCGAGCCCATAGACCCATCCGGAGCAACCAAGATTGAAGTCGAGGGCGCCGCAGGATTTGGGAAGCCCCAGGCGATCCTGAATGAGGCAAGCCGAGGTTGGAAGGAAGTAGTCCGGGCTTTGCGTGCAGAAAATGAGGAAATCGACATCCGCAGGCGCAATCCTGCCGATAGCAAAATGTTTTTCCGCAGCCTTGGTTGCCAAATCCGAGGAGAACTCCCCTTCCGCAGCAATCTTTCGGCAGGTAATCCCAAGTTTTTCTTTAATTTTATCCGCCGGCCACTCGGGAAACAGGGCAGCAAGTTCCACATTGCTTAACTCCCCCTCCGGGAGAAAGTATTCGACAGCGATGACCTTCGCCTTTTTCATTCAAGCGGATGTATAGCCCCCATCAACTACTAGAGTTGATCCTGTAACCCATCGTGCAGCGTCGGAAAGCAGATATGCAGCAGCGTGCGCGATATCTTCGGGGCTCCCTATTCCCAGTGGGTGGTTTCGAATAATTTCAGACATTGCTTCGGGCGGTATTGCAGCCTCGACTTGCGCAGCCATAGCCGTATGCACATGACCAGGAGCAAGCAAGTTGACTCGTATTTGCTCTCTAGCCAACTCTAGCGCTAAAGCTTTTGTCATTGAAACAAGAGCTCCTTTTGACGCTGAGTATGCTACGAGCCCAGGTTGGCCAACCAAGCTCATAACTGATCCGATAAACACAATGCTGCAGGAAGCAGCGCGAACTCCTCTCTGGCGAATTCCTTTTGAGAGAAAGAATGCAGCGTCAGAATTTATGGCCATTAGAGAACGGACGTCTTCGCACGTTGTCGCCCTAATTGGAAGAGTGAGGCTGAGCCCAGCAGCATGCACAATTCCGTCAATGGTTCCGCATCGCGACGAGACATCTTTGCACCAACCAACCAACTGCTCACCCACAGACAAGTCTGCGATTTCAATGTGATGTTCACCCTTCGCCAGCAAATCCTTTGCTCTTTGCAGTCCATCTCCTCTTCTTGCAACGAGAATGACATTTGCTCCAAGTTTGCTGCACTCGAGTGCGCACGCCCGCCCGATTCCTGAGGACGCGCCCGTGATCAGTATCCTTTTATCGGCAAGTGAAAAGGGATTGTAGTCGCTCATGAATGTTGGTCATTTTAGAAATGCGATTTCAGGAGCGGAGATTGAATCGAGGGATAGCGTGCACGCCGACCACGACCACCCGACCCCAAACCCCAAAAGCGCAAGGGTGAGAGATTTTGCCGAAACGGCCTCGCGCAGGCAGGCACTGATTGTCACAGGAATGGAGGCGCACGATGTGTTCCCAAACTCCTGCAGGCTCAGGGGAATGTACTCCATTGGCATCTCAATTTTTCGCGCGAGGTTCTCGATCAGAAATTTATTGGCCTGGTGCATCACAATGGCATCCAGTTGGCTGCGTTGGAGACCAGCATAGCCGAGCAATTGTTCAAATAGCGGGGGGACCTCACGGAGCGTGAATGCCATGACTTCAGAGCCGTCCATAAAGAGTTCTGTCGGGCTGCGTTTTCCGCTCTCCACTTCAGTGCGAAGGCAATTGACGCAGTTGGGTCGCTGGCGGCATTGCCCGGCCTTGATAATAAGGTTTTCCGCCCCTCCCCCATCTGTGCCAAGGACAAAATGAGAGGTCGCCGGTCTCCTCTCCAAAGCTGTCGCGCTCCCGCTGTCACCAAAGAGGAATGCGACGGATTTATCCTCCTCGGAAGAAATGCGATTTGAAGTATCCCCCACAAGGAGGAGGACGCGCTGGAGACCGGTTTCGACAAGGCTGGAAGCTAGCCAAAGGCCGTAGATGTATCCAGAACACCCTTGGTTGACATCAAAGGAAGCACATTCCTTGGAAAGACCTAGTCGGTGCTGGAGTGTGCAAGCAGTGGCAGGAAGAATGTAGTCGGGCGTCTGGCTGACGAAAATCAACGCCTCAATGGAATCCTTCTTCCAGCCAAGTGAGGCCAGCAGGCGCTCCGCTGCATCCGCGCAGAGGTCGCTTGCGCAAATGTATGGCGGTGCTACTCGGCGATTCTCGATGCCGGTGATCGAAACGAGCCTTCCAGCGTTGACCCCGAGAGACATGGCTAGCGACTCGGTGGAGACTTCGTTTTCGGGAAATGTACAGGCCAACCCCGCAATCGTTGCATTGTTGAACCGTGTGCGGGCCATACAGTTACTTCGAAAGAATAGCGAAGAGGTCAGCGAGCGACTTAGCATCACGGACATTGCTGGGACTGACGGCGATATCGTAGTTTTTGTCGGCCATTGCGATAAACATGACGACGGCCATAGAATCCCAGTCAAAAGATTCAAGAAGTTCGTCGCCTTTAAGAGAGCCGGGGTCTAGTTCAAGCAGTCTCTCGACGGCGTGGTGGAATTGATCGCGTGTTGGCATGGTGTGGTGTCTTGGTAGGTAGTTTTAAGAGATTTTGTGGTGGGTGATTTGTAAAATTCTTTATTAGAGCATCAGGTTTATTGCTGATTGCTTATTCTTATCCAAGCTCCAAGGCAGAGGTGGCTGAATTACCCCGGGTTCTCGGCCCATGTAGGCGGAGTCTCTTTTTGACATATCCACGACTGAGAAGGAAACCAAATTGTCATGCTCGTAAATGACATGGTTTTCGTTTTCCACGATGAGAAGCTTCAGGTAATAATCTCCGCTGTTCAGCAATTCACCAGGAATTGTAAACGAGCCGCTGTGGACGCCCTTCTCGTAATGCATCGGGCGGGCACCCGTGGTGAGGACGGTGACACCCTGTTCGTTCATCATGTGGTAGGTGATATGAAGCACCTTGGCTTCAGCCTGGACCCAGTAGTCGGTTTCAACAAGAATAGCGGATTTCATCGAAATGATATCACCGTCATTGCCTCCGTCGGGAGTCACTCGAACCCCTTTTATTCGCAGAAGGTTGTTTCCAGGGGCCGTTGAGGGATTATCCCAACTCAGCGCCCGATGGATTGTATTACCCTCGGCGAGATAGCGAGCCGTCACCTCAGGCGTTTTTCCATTCATTACCATGCATCCTTTAGCGATGAGGAGTGCTCGCGTGCAGAGAGTGCTAACGGCAGTCATATTGTGACTGACGAAAAGTACGGTGCGACCATTGCCCGCAACGTCTTTCATCTTTCCGAGGCATTTTTTTTGAAACTCAGAATCCCCAACCGCCAGAACTTCGTCTACGATCAGGATCTCCGGTTCCAGGTGCGCCGCCACGGCGAAAGCCAGTCGCACATACATGCCGCTAGAATATCTCTTAACAGGGGTATCAAGGAACTTGTCCACACCGGAAAATGCGACGATCTCATCATACTTTCGGGCGATCTCGCGACGCTTCATCCCTAGAACCACGCCGTTGAGGTAGATGTTCTCCCGTCCGGTCAACTCCGGATGGAATCCCGTGCCAACCTCGAGCAAGCTGGCGACACGTCCACGCAGAACGATTTCCCCGCTGGTCGGCTCGGTGATCCTGCTCAGGATTTTGAGCAGGGTGCTCTTGCCTGCGCCGTTTGCCCCGATAACTCCGAGAACCTCGCCACGCTGCACGTCAAACGAGACATCCTTCAGTGCCCAGAAATCCTCCACGGAGGCATCCTTCTTCAGGCCATGAAAGGCCGATGCAACTCTGTCACGAGAGGTATGGGGGTGACCCATTCCTCCAACTCCGATTTGATATCGTTTTGAAATATTGCGCGTTTCGATGATGGCAGAATTCATGGTAACTGAAAGGTGCGGACAGCGATTAATCGAAGGCAGATCTACCAGAGCCGATTGGCTGCATCAGGCTCAAGATTTCCTGAACGGACATCGTAATAATACAATTGTCCCAGTCGTTAACACCCACGGAAAATGTGATCCGGCTTCGGTCCTTGCTAAGGATCATTCCGCAAATATATCTAACTCTTTCCAGGTTGGATCCGATTCGAAGCAGATCGGTGCTGTGGGTGGTTGCGAAGGGTGGGGTTGCATCAAAGAGATAGAGCACTGTTCCGTAGTAACGCTCTTGAAACCAAAAATGCTCCTGGGTATTGGCGCATCCAAGGAACACCTTTTCGCTAAGGTGAATGGCGGGAGCCCCACCATGAATCGTCAGATTGGGAAATCGGTGCCTGCCGTGCTTGGTCTCTGCAACCATGTGACATGCCAAAGTCCTCGGATCGCATTCAAGAATCATATGAGGAGAGACGGAATATTCCAAAAACAGTTTTCCGCCCTCAGAAAATGGCATCCAATTTTTCTGAGGGCAAGGGGCTTCGAATCGCAAGCGGCGAAGGCTAAGTCGAGAGCCTTGTATCTTTCCCAGCAACGGCCAGGAACTGGTGTTATGCGACCAACCTGTCGCATAGACAGATGTTTCGTCGCGAAAACGAAATAAACGCGCATCCCCGATGCTTTCACTGTCTGAAACAGGCATCCCATCAACTTCAAGGGACATACGCTTAACGTCTGTCAGAAACCAGGCCTGATCGTAGCTAGCCAAAATCAGGGACTTAAGCGTGGGATCCCATCCTGAGGGAAGATGGCTTCTAGGAATTCGCAGTCCGGCTTTGACAGTGAACGTCTGGTCGCTCAATAGACAGAGGTGATCGCCTTTTTCGTCTTGGATAAGACCGCCGTTGCAAACCGCATACACATATTTCAAATGCGGGATCAGTTTCGGCCGGAGCCGTCGCGACTTGCAAAGAGGCGGCACGATATAACGACGAGGGGCCTCAAACAACCGGAAATATAAAACCCGAATCGGACGTTTGATAAGGTTGATCATCAATTTTCGCAGTGACGCGATAATTTTTTTCATACTCACAGATCAAGGCGGTCTGAAATCGAAAATGCTTGCAAGTCGCCAGTGACTGCTCGACGACAGCTAATGGAACACAATCTGGTCCAACGAATCGAGAAGTCCGTCGTCTTCTCCGTCCCGAATCTTGCGTGCCCAGAGCGCATTCGATTTACTGATATCCGGGAGATCGTGCATTGTCAGGAAGCGTGGATTCGATGTCATGCCCGGCCAAGAAATGAAATGGAGGTCGTCGTTTTGCCAGGCTAGGTTTGCGGTGTTGGCAATGACGGTGTGAAAGAACATTTCCTCGGGAATCGGGGTTGTATGGGCGTGTCTGTAAAGTCTTTGAAAACGGTCCGGTGCCTGCAGCAGGGATTTCACAACATGCATGTTTCCCGCGAACCAGAACCCGCCCGAGTGGAGGCTGCAATTTGACCCATACGGAAGCAGCAACTTCGAGAAGCGGGTCATACGAAGAAATCTATAGGACCGCCTAATTTTGCCTTGCGCGTCAAACGCCGGGATTGTTACGCGGTGTCTCATATAGCGTGATTGGATTTGTTCCCAGTGCGTATAGCGGGAGTCCCGGACCGGTTGCGCCGGGACTTCCTCGCAGTGGATAAAGGCATCGCAGTCCGATGCCGCGAGTCGTTTCTCAAAGTGCTCTCTTCCTTTAACGGGATAGGTAGAGCCGCTGATAAGAAAGCACCAATCGAAATGCCCCAAGGATAACAGTTTTTCTAATCCCGCAAGCGCGGCACGTATACATGAAATGTCGCCCCACTTCATCGGAACGCAGGGATCAACAAAGGTAATCAGTCCGTCGAACTGACTGCTATCAAGGGAGCACTGGGCGAAATCATTGTGTCGGGGCCGGAGCAAAAGTGAACTGAGACGGAGCAAAAGTGGAATTCTCATTCGGAGGCCCATATTCGAGTTGACTCCCGCATAAATGCAGTCTCG